>ENA-OQIF01000154-OQIF01000154.1-human-gut-metagenome-genome-assembly--contig:-NODE-154-length-37684-cov-4.832308_pt1 | contig 37684 bp, 37 predicted proteins | sample MGYA00242574_ERZ504738 | MGnify/ENA primary metagenome ERZ504738 (study PRJEB26092, sample SAMD00036437) | human gut metagenome | host: Homo sapiens | study: EMG produced TPA metagenomics assembly of...
AAATACTTGTCCGTGTTCCGGCTGTCACAGTAATAAACGGATAGTCTCCGCGGCTGGAAGATACCGAATTAAACTTGTATTCCCATCCCTGGAATCCCTGTTCCATTTCTTTTTCCAGATCTGACCATGCGATCTTTTGTACAGCTTCTTCATCCAGACCCAACGCTCTGTATTTTTCAATCAGTTTTTTGTGAGATTTTTCTGCATATGGTTCCAGGATCTCATCCACACTTGGCACTGTAAATCCACCATACTGCTGGCTGGCCGCACTTAATACGATATCCCCGATCACATCAAATGCTGTATCCAGTGTCTTCGGCTCATTATACCAGAGATTCCCCATCTCAAATCCGCCGCTTAATACATTTTTCACATCAAAAAGGCAGCAGTTCATCGTATCTCTTCTCGCAGACATATCGTGAATGTAAATATACCCTTCACGGATCGCCTGGATTTCTTCTACTGTCAGGAAGAATTTCTTATAAAGCTCTTTGTTCAGCTCATTAAAGATCAGACTTCTCTTTGTTGATACCAGCGCACTGTCCGTGTTGCTGTTTTCTTTATCCCCGATATACATGATGGACTGGCTCTTTTTATATACTTCATCCAGCATCTGTACAAAGTCCTGTTTGTAATTACGATAATCACGATAACTTTTTGCCACCACCGGATTTACCTTTTCCAGGGCTCCCTCTACCACATTATGCATCTCTGCAATCGGGACGTCCTGAATTCCCAATGTCTGTACCTTTTCTTCTACGAAACGACAGATATAGTCCAACTCCTCATCTGTGAATTTAATGAGTGCACGGTACGCAGATTTATTAACAGCCACAACTACTTTCTGCACGTTAAAATCTTCCTTTGTCCCGTCTTTCTTGATGACTCTGATCATACAACTTCTGCTCCCTTCGCTTTTGTTTTATCTATATTTAGTGTTTTTATCACACAGGATAAACTATATCATGTGTCAGCAACGAATATGTTATCACTTTGAGCAGTCAGAGTCAATACGGAAACTTTCACAAAAAGTCTCTCATTTACCAGAGCATTTCCTCTGTAATTTCCTTGACAGCAAATGCACCGCACATTGCCATGGTATCTCTTAATTCACCACCTGTTTTTGCAGTATATGCACTCACACCCTGCACTCCCGCACCATATGCCGCGGTCACGAACGGACGGGCGATCAGTGCCGCATCCGCGCCCATTGCCAGTGCTTTAAAGACATCCGTTCCTGTCCGGATCCCGCCGTCCACAAAAATCTTCATCCGGCCATCCACTGCCTTCACAATATCCGGAAGAACTTCGGCTGTAGACGGACATTGATCCAGTACTCTTCCTCCGTGGTTAGACACCACAATCGCCTGTGCACCGGCCTCGAGAGCCTTTTTCGCCCCTCTGACCGTCATGATTCCTTTTAGAATAAATGGAATTTCAGCAATTTTCACAATTTCTTTTAACTCTTCCACAGATTTGCTTCCCGCCGGCGGATTCAGATTCTGAAGAAACGGAAGCCCGGCCGCATCAATATCCATTGCAACAGCAAAAGCCCCTGACCGTTTGACCAGTTCCATTTTGTCACGAATCGTATCCATATCCCACGGTTTTACAGTCGGGATTCCCAGACCTCCCAGTTTTTGGACTGCCGCTGTGGCTTCCTGCATTACCCGTGCATCTGACCCGTCACCTGTAAATGCCGCAATTCCTCCTTCCATACATCCTGCCAGTAAAATTTCATTATATTCCTGATCCGTATATTTCTCCCCGTAATGCAGCTTCACAGCACCTACCGGTCCTGCAAAAAACGGGTAGGAAAACTCCTTTCCAAACAGAGTCACTGTCGTATCAGCCGGTTTCTTTTCACAGATCGTATCCATATTGATACGGATCTCCTGCCATTTCTGAAAATTTCGGATCGCCACATCTCCGATTCCTTTCGCTCCAGGTCCCGGCATTGTATTTTTGCACGCTCTGCCGTTACAGACTGCACACGCTTTACAGTACGGTCCGATACATGTCCTTGCCTGTTCGATCACTTTCTGATAGTCCATACTCGTCTCCTCCTCTTTTTTCTAAAACATCCCCGATTTCTCAAGCACTTCAAGAATTTCCCCGATCAGGGGCAGATCAACTACCAGCGCCATTCTGATATACCCTTCTCCCGCGCTTCCAAACGCACTTCCAGGCGTTACCAGAAGTCCGGTCTTCTCCACAAGCTGCATACAGAAATCAAAGGACGACGCATAGACCTTTCGGAATCTTTGCCCACACAAACATTGTCCCCTGACTGTCCGGTACATTCCACCCGATCCTTCGCAGACCGCCGCACAGCGCACAGTTTCTTTTTGCATACTCCTGCCTCTGCTTTTCGATGAAATCGTCCGGCCCCGTAAGCGCCGCGATCGCAGCCTTCTGAATCGGCAGAAAGATGCCATAATCAATCTGAGAACGCAGCGTTTTAAACTTCTCTACAATCGCTTTATTTCCCACCACAAATGAGATTCTGGCACCCGTAAGATTATAGGACTTGGACAACGAATAAAACTCTACCCCTACCTCTTTTGCACCGTCAAAGGATAAAAAGGACCGCCCCTGTTCTCTTGTAAAAATAATATCCGAATATGCATTGTCATGGATGATCACAATATGATGCTCCTTTGCAAATGCGATCAGTTCTTCATAAAAATGATCCGGAGCACAGACACAGACCGGATTCAACGGATAAGAGACTACCATATATTTGGTTCTCTCCAAAACCTCTCCCGGGATATTTTTCAGATCCGGCAGATATCCGTTCTCCTCACGGATTTCATAATATTCCACATTCGCACCTGCCATGATTCCGCTCATTTCAAACAGCGGATATCCCGGATTCGGAACCAGAATGGTATCCCCGGGATCACACAATGCCATTCCGATATGCGCCATTCCCTCCTGAGATCCATAAACTGACATAATCTCATCTGTCTGAATCTCCACTCCAAACCGATGCGCATACCGGTATTGGACTGCCTCTAAAAGCTCCGGCAGATCTGCCAGTGCATATTTATAGTTCTCCGGATCTTTGCACGCTTCTGTAAGTGCCTCCATCACATGCGGTGCCGGTGCAAAATCCGGTGTTCCCACTGACAGATTGAACACCCGTTTTCCTGCCTGAATCATCTCTTCCTTCTTGTCATTCAGCGCGGTAAAAATTCCCGGCTGAAACTGATTTACCATCGCTGAAAACTGCTGCTCTCTCATCCTGTTTCCTCCCTGTCTTACTTCTCCTCTAATTCTCTGATTCTTCTTGCACGTCTTCTTCTCTGTGCTTCCCGGCGCTTCCTTCTCTGCTTTTTCCGATATGCCACATAAGAGATTCTTGCTCCCACAAGAATCACAAACACTGCAGCGAGTACAAGCAGCACCTTCAAGAACAGCGGCAGTCCCTTCTGTTCGTTCTTCTCCACTGCCGCCACCTGTTTGCACGAAACTGCCGGTGCCTGAAATCCCGGCAGATATTCTCTTTCCAAGTCTACCAGCACTTTACCGTCCTTGATCGTAAGCGGAGCTTCTTTCCCTTTTGGAACACAGTCCCATAAATCTTTTGAAATCTCTACTTTCTTTCCATCAATAGTATGCACCCCTTTGGAAAGTACTTTTTTATATTCAAACCGTTCAAATGCCTGCTCCATAATCGCGTTTCCGACCAGATGACGGAGCTCTTCCCCAGTCTGATCTGACCAGTCAGACACACCCATCACAATCTCCACCAGACGCGTGTCCCCCCGTTTTGCAGTGGACGAATAGTTAAACCCTGCCGTATCGCTGGAACCTGTCTTCAAGCCGTCTGTGCCCTCCAGACCATACTTTGCCCCTTCCAGTGAAATCTGATATGATGTAAAATGCTCCTCATACGGTGTCCCCTCTTTTACGGTGATCTGGGGATACTTTGTGTGATTTAAAATATCCGGATAGGTCTTTATCAGATAAGTACACAGCATCGCATAATCTTCCGGTGTTGTAATGTTATCTCCATCAAGCGGCTGGCTCACCGGATGATACGGCTGCAGCAGATTGTTAGTAACCCCCACACAGTTGAAGTACTTCGTATTGACCATTCCAAGCTCCTGTGCCTTTTGATTCATACGCTCCACAAACCTGTCCGGATCCGACTCCACCATATCCGCAAGCATATACGTTGCCGCCGCAGAAGACGGCACAATGATCAGATCCATCAACTCTGCAACCGTATAACTGGCTCCCGGCTGCATTTTATTGTTGCTGAGCGCATACCTGCCTGCAATATCTGTATATCTTTCATTTACCTCTGCCGTACTCTCAAGTTCCAGATTCCCGGCTTTCATCTCCTCATATGCCAGAAGAATGGTCATCAATTTTGTCATACTTGCCGGCGGCCACTGTTTCTGTGCATTTTCCTGCCATAAAATTTGTCCGGTATTGATCTCCGTAATGATCGAACCTGCAGGCTGATACCGTTCCTCAAGCTGATAGCCCCTCTCTCTTGCCACATCCAGCGCACGCTGAGCCTGTACCTCCCCGGCCGGAATCAGACATCCCAAAAGGATGGTGCATAAAAAAGCACAAATCCCCCTCACATTTCTTTTTCTCATTCTCTTCGTTCCTCTCTCTGATTCCTCCTTAAAACGGTGTCCCCTCCAGATCATACGGCGTTGTCTGATATACATAATAATTCAGCCAGTTCGTATAAATGTTATTTGCATGAGATCTCCAGATCAGTTCCGGTTTCTGATCCGGATCGTTGTCCGGATAATAATTCACCGGCATCTGAATATCCAGACCTTTGCTCAAATCCCTCTTATATTCCGCATCCAATGTCATTCTGTCATATTCCGGATGTCCCATCACAAAAATCTGACGACCTTCCTCTGCCATACAGAGGAAAAGCCCCGCCTCTTTGGAATCTGCCAGTATCGTCAGTCTCTCATCTGCCTCCACCTGTTCCAACGGAATCTCCGTATGCCGGGAATGAGGCGCATAAAACGCATCATCAAATCCACGCACAAGCGGGATTCTTCTGTTTCTCACATGATGCTTAAATACACCGAACATTTTCTCTGGAAGCTGTGTCTTATCAATCCCATAGTGATAATAAATCCCCGCCTGTGCACCCCAGCACAAATGCAGCGTGGAAGTCACATGCGTCTTCGTCCACTCCATGATCTCTTTCAACTCATCCCAGTAATCCACATCTTCAAACGGAATCTGTTCCACCGGAGCTCCTGTAATGATAAATCCATCAAACTTCTGCTCCTTGATCTCTTCAAAAGACTGATAAAACTTATGCAGATGACTGGTGGATGTATTTTTCGATACATGTCCTGATACACGGACAAATACAACATCCACCTGAAGCGGTGTGTTCGAGAGAGACCGCAGTATCTGCAGCTCTGTATCCTCCTTTAACGGCATCAGATTTAAAAGCCCGATCTTGATCGGACGGATATCCTGATGTGCTGCCCGGTATTCGTCCATTACAAATATATTTTCATGCTCCAGTATCTCTTTTACCGGAAGGTCGTTCTGTACACGTATTGGCATAATTTATTCCCCTTTTTCTTCTTTCTTTTCTGTCGCCTCATCAACTCTTGCATACTCGCCTTCATTATTTACATAACCGAACTGGTCGTACGCACCGGTATCTGTAGGCAGCGTATGATTTTCCAGCTGATGGTTCACCAGCATTTTTACAATATAATAGATGACTGCAAATGTAGGAACTCCCAAAATCATTCCCACAAATCCAAACATTCCTCCGCCAAACAAAATCGAAAATACCACCCAGAATGCAGACAATCCCGTAGAATCCCCCAAAATCTTTGGTCCGATGATATTCCCATCCAGCTGCTGCAGAAGAAATACAAAAATAATAAAATAGATTCCCATCTTCGGATCTGACAACAAAATCAGGACGGCGCTTGGAATTGCTCCGATATATGGTCCGAAAAACGGAATCACATTGGTTACTCCTACGATCACGCTCACAAGCATCGTATACGGCATATCCAAAATGGAAAGTCCGACAAAACACAATACTCCGATGATCGCAGAATCAATGATCTTTCCGATAATAAAACCGCCGAAGATCTCGTTGCTCTTGATCGTCAGATGAAGCACCATATTCGCTCTTGACGGACGCATGATGGCATATACAAGCTTCTTGCACTGGCTTGCAAACTTCTCCTTACTGAACAGCACATAAACAGATACGATCACTCCGATCAGTACATAGCACAATTCCTTGACAACGTTGATCACTCCCACTGTCAGATTCGACATCAGTACATTGACCTGATTGAGAAGGTCTGTACGCATCCATGTCTGCAGTGCATCACTTGCTTCTTTGAGGACTGCCTCTGCCATCTGTCCAATAGTCGATTGATCTGTACTCATCACCTCTGTCATCTTCCCGATAAAACGATTCAGCTGGCTCGGCACAGTAAGGATCATATCTCTTATACTGCGGTAGAGTTCCGGTATCATCATATTGCACAACGCCACGATTAACGCAAACATTACAACGATTGCAAGCAAAATTCCTGCCCCTCTGGAAATGCCGCCCGCATTCTTAATGCGTGGAAATTTTCTCTTGATCCAGGGTTCAAAATGCGTATCCACCAGCTTTACAATCGGGTTGAGCAAATACGCAATGACAAGACCATAAATAATCGGCTTTAACACCTGGTATATTTTCCCAAAAACTTCCGAAATATTTGTCATGCGCAATAATGCAAAATAAAACACGATGCAGGCTGCGATCACCACAAATATCCGTACGTCCCTGCTGATCTGATGCCAGAATCTGGATGTCTTTTTGCTTCCAAATGAAGGCTGCGACGTATAATAGTCATTCTCCTTTTTCCCCTCTTTTTCAGGTTTTTCTTCCTCTCTGTTCATATATGTATCTCATTCCTTTCTGGTTTTGCAAGTATTTCCATTATACCCCTGTAACAGGAAGACCGTCAACCTTCAAAAAAGCGATGCCCGGCCATAAAGCCAAGCACCGCTTCTTCTCTTTCACTTCTTATCTGCACTGAAATGTGGCGCACTCTGTGCCGTCCTTATGACACGCACAGGAACCTTCCACGCTGACCTTTCCCGCTTCACATTTACACTGTTCATTGTACATGCAGTCAGTTGCTTTACAATCGATTCCGCAACGATCCGAAGGCGCTGTCGCATGGTTTCCATATGCGTTCGTATAGGAATTTTCCATCCCCTGTGTTTTTCGCTCCTCAAAGCTGTCACAGCAGGTCTCCTTTGAAGCCTTTGCCTGAGAACCACCTACCTGGATGGAATCCAGACGGCAGAGGAAATCCTGATTGTGCATACATGTCTGTACTGTACATTTTAATTCTGGCATGATAATACCTCCTTTTTATTTACAAAATCAGTATCATCATGCCCATTTCCAATTCTTTTATCCGGATTTTCAAAAAATTTATTTTTCTTCTTTTGTCACTTCACGGATTTCTTTTTTTGCAGTCTCTTCCATGATTGCAGCAATAAATTCTTCCAGACCTTTCTGTCCTTCATCTCCTGCAAATCGACTTCTTACAGAAACCTTTTTCTCTTCCTCTTCTTTTGCTCCCACAACCAGCATGTACGGGATCTTCTTCATCTGTGCTTCGCGGATCTTATATCCGATCTTCTCGGCACGTGTGTCGATCTCGGCACGGATTCCGGCTGCATTCAACTGATCCAGAACACTCTGTCCATATTCCAGATATTTATCAGAGATCGGCAGTACTTTTACCTGAACCGGTGCAAGCCATGTCGGGAATGCTCCGGCAAAGTGCTCGATCAGGATTCCGATAAACCGCTCGATGGAACCAAATACAACGCGATGGATCATGATTGGTCTGTGTTTTTCTCCGTCTGCTCCTGTGTATTCCAGTTCAAAACGAAGTGGAAGCTGGAAGTCAAGCTGGATTGTTCCACACTGCCATGTTCTTCCGATGGAATCTTCCAGATGGAAGTCAATCTTCGGTCCGTAGAATGCTCCGTCTCCTTCATTGACTACATACGGAAGTCCCAGATCATCCAGCGCACCGCGAAGTGCGTCTGTTGCCATTTCCCAATCTTCGTCACTTCCCATACTGTCTTCCGGACGTGTGGACAATTCTACATGATATTTAAATCCAAACAGACTGTAAACTTCATTGATCAGTCCTGCAACGCCTTTGATCTCGTCCTTGATCTGATCCGGTGTCATAAAGATATGCGCATCATCCTGTGTGAAGCAGCGCACTCTCATCAGACCATGAAGCTGTCCTGATTTTTCATGACGGTGAACCAGTCCCAGCTCTCCCATACGGATCGGAAGATCTCTGTAGGAACGCGGCTCCGCCTGATATGCCAGGATTCCTCCCGGACAGTTCATCGGTTTGATTGCAAAGTCTTCCTCATCGATCACAGTTGTATACATATTCTCTTTGTAATGATCCCAGTGTCCCGATGTCTCCCAGAGATGACGGCTTAACATAACCGGAGTTGAAATCTCCACATATCCGGCTTTTCTGTGAATCTCTCTCCAGTAATCCAAAAGAACGTTTTTGAGTACCATTCCGTTTGGAAGGAAGAACGGGAATCCCGGTCCTTCGTCTCTCATCATAAAGAGTCCCAGTTCTTTTCCGAGTTTTCTGTGATCACGTTTTTTCGCTTCTTCCAACATGTTCAGATATTCTTCCAGCTCTGCTTTTTTCGGGAATGCAGTTCCGTAGATTCTCTGCAGCATTTATTTTTCTCGCTTCCTCTCCAGTATGCACCTGCAAGGCTTGTGAGCTTAAATGCTTTGACATATTTTGTACTCATCAGGTGAGGACCTGCACACAAATCTGTAAACTCTCCCTGAGAATAGAAGCTGATTGTCTCATCTTCCGGAAGGTCTTCGATCAGTTCTACTTTATATGGTTCTTCTTTTTCTTTGAAATATTCGATTGCTTCATTTCTAGGCTTTGTAAACTGCTCGATCGGGAGATTCTCTTTTACGATCTTTTTCATCTCTTTCTCAATCTTTTCCAGATCATCTGCTGTAAACGGTGTCTCTCTGTCTACATCATAGTAAAATCCGTCTGCAACAGATGGTCCGATCGCCAGTTTTGTCTCCGGATATAATCTCTTCACAGCCTGTGCCATGATATGAGAGGCTGTGTGACGGAACGCACCTTTTCCTTTTTCATCATTGAATGTCAGGATATTGAGTTCACAGTCTTTGTCTACCACCGTTCTCAAATCTACCACTTCTCCGTCGATTTCTCCTGCTGTCGCCACTCTTGCAAGTCCTTCGCTGATGTCTGCTGCGATTTCAATCACTGATTTGCTGTTTTCATATTCCTTAAAGGAACCGTCTTTTAATATAATCTTCATAATCTCTCTCCTTTTCTCTTCTTTTTGCCTCGCCGGATTTTTAAAAATAAACCCGTTCTCTGTCCGGATGCTCTCCGGACCATCCAATCTGAGGCATTGTCTCCAGACGATACATATCTTCTGTGGATATCTCAAATGAGAAGATATCCTGATTTTCTTTCATCCGCTCCATGGATGAGGATTTCGGCATTGGTATCACGCCATTCTGCAGTGCAAACCGCAAACAGATCTGTGCCGGTGATACATGATACTTCTCAGACAACTCAAGAATCAGCGGCTCTTCGAACACTCGTCTTCGTCCGATCGGACTCCATGCCTCCACAAGAATCTGGTTCTTTCTGCAATAGTCTACTGCTGCCTGTTGTGTATATCCAGGATGATATTCCAACTGATCGACCGCCGGAGTCACCTTGGCATTCTGCATCAGGTTCTCAATGTGGTGCGGCAGAAAATTGCTCACCCCAATGGCGCGGATCTTTCCTGCATGATACAATTCTTCCATTGCTCTCCAGCTCTCTAAATCCAGTTTCTTCCAGTTTTTGCAGTCCAACGTGGGCCGTGGCCAGTGGATCAGATACAAATCCAGATAATCTGTGTTAAGCTGCTCTAAGGTTTTCGCAAATGCAGCCTTTGTCTGTTCATATCCCATATCCTCTTTCCAGACCTTGGATGTCAAAAAAATTCCTGCCTTGGAATCCTGCTCTTTTCAATAGCCTCTGCCACATATTTCTCCGTGCCGTAAACAGAAGCCGTATCAAAATGCCTGTATCCGGCACGAATTGCAGTACCGATGATATCCGCGCTGTTTCCTTCTGCGGCTTTATAAGTTCCAAATGCAGCACACGGAATCTTGACCTGGTTATTCAAAATACGATAATTCGAATTACACTCCATCTTTCTGGCTCCTTTCTCTTACTGCACAACCACGAGACCTCAGAATTAAAAAACGCCCCTTTTTGCATATCCTGCAAAAAGGGGCGAGATCATACTCGCGGTTCCACCCTGTTTGAACCGGTATTAAATACCGGAACCACTCATTTGTGATGATAACGGGATCACCGGGCTGTTTTCAGCCACTCAGAGGTAGTTTTCAAATGCTTCCGTAAGCGGGAGCTTCCAGCCTGCGACTCCCTTCTCTGTCTTCTTCCACATCCTACTCGTCTCGTCATTGTATTGAAATATTATATTCTCAACCTAATCCTCATTATAACATCACTTTTTGTTTTGTCAACCAGATTTCTTTTTTCCTCTCTGAATCCACAGCCACACAACCGCAAAAAACTCCCGTACCATATAGTTCAAAAACAAAATCCGGTTACATCCTGCCGCAATTCCCGTCAGGTTCTCATACCCTTCACTTCGTCCGATCAAAAGTGCCCGAAACAAGTGAAAATTATTTGTCACAATTCCAACCGGTGTTTTCAACTCCTCCAGATAAGCTTTGCTAAACCGCAGGTTTTCCCTCGTCGTCCGCGACTGATCCTCCAACATGATCTGCTCGTCTTTTACCTCATGTTCCCGCAAATATTGTACCATCGCATAAGCCTCTGAAACATCCTCACCTTTTCCCTGACCGCCGGATACGATGATCTTCACCGAAGGACAGACCTGATGATACAATAAAGCAGCATCCAGTCTTCTCTTTAATGAATCTGTGATCCGCTCTCCCCGGACCTGCGCACCAAGCACGATCAGATACCGGCAGTTCTTCTTTCTTCCAGGCCTCATGGCACGTACAATAAAAAACTCCACCGCAAGAAAAAGGATCCATATTCCCGCCACACAGAAGAACAAAAGCTTTCGCGTCACTTCTTCTTTTGTCGCAGGAATCATCAAAAAGTGCCCGATCCCCGCCACCAGCCAGAATCTGGCAAACGTAGAGTCCCATTTTCCGGTATAGAAACAGAGGATTCCATAATAAAAGAGAAACAGCGCCCCTGCCGTGATCAAATAAATTTCCATGCTCATCTCCTGTTCTTTTTTCGAAACATAAAAGGGAGACTCATCCGAGCTCCCTCTCATACGATATACTGCTATGCATTTCTTCCACAGCACATTTTATATTTTTTTACCACTTCCGCATGGACATGGATCATTTCTTCCAATCTTCTTCTCCTTGCGGATTGTTGTGGATTCTTTCTGCTCTTTGTAAAGCTTCTTCAGCTCTTCCTCAGAATAAATCTCTTTCCACTGTGGAAGTTCATATAACCAGTCAGCTTTTGCTGCAACCATGTTCTTATAAAGCTTCTCTTTATCAAATGCAAGGCTTACAACTGTATCCTCATCCATTGTCTCAATCGGATTCGGAATCTTCAGACTGTCATTGATTCCATCCAGGAAACCAACCATTGTCAGAACTTCCTGTCCATATTTTTCAGCCAGCTCTTTGACCGTACCTTTCACTTCTACATCAGGCTCTGTCAAAAGCTGCTCATAAATTCCTCTTTCAATGCTGAAATAACGACCCCAGAACTTCTCTAACTGCTCTTTGGACAGTTCTCTGTCGTATGCCATATCTCTCCATTGATCTAATAAACATTTTTCACTCATTGTAAAAACTCCTTTTTCTTAGAAATTCAATCGTGGTTCTATTATATAACACTTTTCTCTGTCAGTAAACTACTAATTTTACCGCTGTATTGCAATCTTTCTATCTTTTGTATATAATAAATCTGCCGGAGCAAAAAGATGCTCCGGCAGATTTATAAAAAGATAAAAGAAAGGAATCTAATATGAAGAAATCAAAACGTATCATGGCACTGATCGGAGCAATCCTGCTGGTTCTTCTTTACGTCAGCACACTCATCTTTGCTTTTATAGACAACGTTGTCTCTCAGAAGCTTCTGATGGCTGCCATTGCCGCCACGATCCTGCTGCCTGTACTGTTATATATCTATACACTCTTTTCCCGTACATCTCATACGGATGACTCCGACTCGAACGAGTAATGTTCTTCTGTTAAACATACAGCTCTGCCATCGCAACGGCAGCATCCAGTTCCTGCTGCCTGCAGACTGTTTTTTTGTCTCTTTTTCTTTCGGTCTCTCGAATTTTCTGTCTTTTCTCCAGGTATTCTTCCATCGATATCATCTGTAATCTGTTCTGTATACTATTCTGACGCATAAAATACCTCCTTTTTCCGGCCTCAGCCTTATTATTTTATGATACTGCCCTCTGAAATATGTCATTTTTCTGCCTGCTTGACAGAACTTTTTTTGTCCCCTGACACTCTTTTATCCTACTGTCAAATTGTGACGCCGATGTGGCTGATTTCTAAAGTTTTTCATAAAAATCTCTTAACATTTTTTCACAAAAAAGATGCTCCGCTGCCAGCTTTTGCTGGCAGATACGGAACACCTTCGTTCACCTTTTATCTTTTGCGATAAATGATATCGTCTCTTCCCGGTCCGTTGCTGACCATTGTGATCGGATATCCAATCTGTTCTTCAATAAATTCAATATACTTTCTGCAGTTCTCCGGCAGTTCTTCGTATGTCTTGATTCCGCGGATATCACATTTCCATCCCGGAAGTGTCTTCAATACCGGTTTTGCTTTTTCCAGGAGATGTGTTACAGGGAACTCTGTTGTCACTTCTCCATTGATCTCATAGCCTACACATACCGGAATCTCATCCAGATATCCAAGTACATCCAGAACTGTAAACGCTACATCTGTCGTCCCCTGCATCCTGCATCCGTATTTGGAAGCAACACAGTCAAACCATCCCATACGTCTCGGACGTCCTGTTGTCGCTCCAAATTCACCGCCGTCTCCTCCGCGGCGTCTCAGCTCATCAGCTTCCTCGCCGAAAATCTCGCTGACAAATGCACCTGCTCCTACTGCACTGGAGTATGCCTTGCATACTGTGATGATCTGTTTGATCTCATACGGAGGGATTCCCGCTCCGATCGCACCGTATGCCGCCAGTGTGGAAGAAGATGTTACCATCGGATAAATTCCGTGATCCGGATCTTTCAGAGAACCGAGCTGTCCTTCCAGAAGAATCTCTTTGCCTTCTTTGATTGCATTGTGCAGATACAGAGAAACATCACATACAAATGGTGCTACCATGTCTCTGTACTCTGTCAGTTCTTTATATAAGTCGTCAGGATTGATCAACGGTTTATGGTATAAGTGCTCCAGAATCACATTCTTCTGCTCTGCAACGCGAACCACTTTTTCTTTCAGAAGCTCGTCATCAAATAATTCGCTCACCTGGAATCCGATCTTTGCATATTTATCGGAATAAAACGGCGCAATTCCTGATTTTGTAGAACCAAAAGACTTGCCTCCAAGACGCTCTTCCTCGTAAGCATCAAAATTCTTGTGATAAGACATCACGATCTGTGCTCTGTCAGAAACAAGAAGTTTTGGCTGCGGTACGCCCTGTTTTACAATCTGCTGCACCTCTCCGAACAATCTCGGAATATCCAGCGCCACACCGTTTCCGATAATGCTGGTCGTATGGTCATAGAATACTCCTGACGGCAAAGTGTGCAGCGCAAATTTTCCATAATCATTTACAATGGTATGTCCTGCATTCGCTCCACCCTGAAAACGGACAATGATATCGGCTTCTTTTCCGAGCATATCTGTAATCTTGCCCTTTCCTTCATCGCCCCAGTTAGCTCCTACTACTGCTTTTACCATCTCAAATCCTCCTGCGTATTCATCGCTTTTAACTCTTAATTAGCAGTTCTTATGAATCACTGCCCTATGAATTATACTATACTTTTCTTATTCTGTAAAACACTTTTTCTTTTTTCTACATCAGAGGTGCGATCAGACGCAGCACTCTTCCGCAGATCCGCATAAAAATACCGGTATTTCCGATATCTGACGCTGTAACTTTACAGCTCTTTTTCAGTGTTTCCTGAAAATCTTTTTCAATTTTATGTACCACCGGATTGTCATACACAAAGATCCCACATTCAAAATGCAGATACAGACTCCGGTAATCCAGGTTCACAGTTCCTACTGTTGCCGTATCATCATCTGAGACAAATACCTTTGCATGCACAAATCCCGGTGTAAATTCATAAATATTAACTCCTGCTTCGATCAATTCCCGATAGTATGTCTTCGCCACCGCAAACGCATACCATTTATCCGGAATATGCGGCATGATGATGCAGACTTCAATTCCGCTCTTTGCTGCTCTTGTCAGTGTATCCAGCATGCCGTTGTCCAAAATCAGATACGGCGTCATAATATGCACATATTTTTTCGCATGATTCAAAATATGCACATACACTTCCTCCCCTACGTTTTCATGATCGTACGGACTGTCCCCGTAGGGGAGCACAAATCCGGTCTCCGGTTTTAATTCCTTTGCCATCGTCGTCAGATAGGGCTCAAATTTCTCTTTTTTTAATTCTGAAACATTCCACATCTGCAAAAACAGCATCGTCAGACTCTGCACCGCATCCCCCTTGATCATGACGGCAGTATCTTTCCAGTACCCGAACCGTTCTTTCCGGTTGATATATTCATCTCCCAGATTGATACCTCCTGTAAATCCTGTTTTTCCGTCGATCACACAGATTTTTCTGTGATCCCGGTTATTTTGTGTCGTCGAAAGTACCGGCCGGATCGGACTGAACATCTTACACTGAATCCCGAACCGACGGATTTTTTTCGGATAATCGGGCGGAAGCAGCGAAATGCTGCACATTCCGTCATACATAAACCGTACCTCTACGCCCGCGGCTGCTTTTTCTTTTAATATTTCCAGCACAGACCCCCACATATATCCTTCTTCTACAATAAAATACTCCAGAAAGATAAATTTTTCCGCCTTCTTCAATTCTTCCAGAAGCACCGGAAATTTTTCTTCTCCACATGCAAAATATTGCACTTGTGTATTCCGATAAGTAGGAAAATTCAGCTGATACTGCATATAATGCGCAAGGTTTGCATTGGCCGGCTTGCTCTCACGCAAGGCTTCAATCACCTGAGGCTCCTGCTGCATATATTTTGCTGTATCAAGCCGGAGCATACACAATCGCTTTCCGATATATCTTGTTCCAAGCTGAGACTTTACCCAAATATAGAAAAGGCATCCAAATGCCGGAAAAATCAGGATCAAAAGTACCCAGGTCATATTAAATGCCGGATTTCCTCTTTCATTGATAATATAAATTACGATCACTGCTGCCAGAACTGTAAATCCGCCGTACACATAGACGGCATAGTCATTCAGTATCGTTGCCACTCCAACCAGAACGATCAGCTGGATCAGAACAAGCATAAGGATCAGTGCTGTACGGCCAAAAACAATGCTGAACAACCCTTTCTTCGCTTTTTTCACTGCTTTATGTTCCATCTTTTTGTTTCACCCCTGCTTTTTTCAATGTCCCCAGTGTAGCACACTTTTGTATTTCTCCACAATACAGCTTCTCAAAAGTTACTGTGAACAGTAACTCTCAAAGGTCTTGTAATTAACGGCGAAAAGTATTACAATGGATATCGATTCATAACATCTGCTGGAAAGGAGATTTTTACGATGAAAAAGTTTTTGAAATGGTTTCTTGGTCTTGCGGCTGTCGGTACTGCGATCGGTCTGATCATTGCTTATTTCTGCAAAGACAGTGACGCAGTTTCCGAGTATGATTGTACAGAAGATATGGAAGAAGAGGATTTTGATCTGGACAATGATTTAAAACCGGTATCGGAACGCGGATATGTGCATCTGAACAAAGCAGCATCCGATACTGCTGATACAGAAGAAGAACCTTCCCAAGAAACACAAGCAACTGATACTGAATCGGAAGAATAATGCAAAACAGGAACTGGCCACTTTTGAACAGTTCCTGTTTTTTACTTTATCGAACAAAGTCCGTCCGCCGCAGACATGTGCTGCTGGTTACCCGGATGAATATTCTCACTTCCACGCTTCTTCCAGCAATTTTACTGCTTCTTTCATCTTATCTTCACTGATATTGGCATATCCCAGCATGATCGTCGGTTTTAGCCCGTCAGGAGGATCGATATAATATTGCGAAAGTCCATATACTCGAACGCCTTTTTCCGCAGCTTTTCGAATCAATTCTTCTTCTGTCATATCACCGGCAAAATGCAGCAGCATATGTACTCCGGCATTCTCCCCCGATATCGTACAGATTTTCTGAAATGTTTTCAAACAGCCCATCAGCGTATCATGACGGCTCTTGTACAATGTCCGGATCCGGTTCAGATGCCTTTCATAATGTCCGTCCTCGATAAACTTCTGTAAAATCAGCTGATCTACCCTGGAAACCGTAGAACTTAAAAAACTGCTTTTTTTCTGAAACTCCTTTAAAAGCGGCGCAGGAAGCACCATATAGCTGACACGGATCGAAGGCGCGATGGACTTTGAAAACGTTCCGATATAGATCACCTTTTCCCATCGGTCATACCCCTGCAGCGCAGGAATAGGCTTCCCTTTGTATCGAAACTCACTGTCATAGTCATCCTCGATAATATAGCGTGCAGGGTCTTTGGCTGCCCACTTAAGCAGTTCCATCCTGCGTTTCATGGGCATTACAATTCCCAGCGGATACTGATGGGAAGGCATCACGAACGCAATATCTGCTCCGGAACTTTTCAGATCGGCCACTTTCATTCCTTTCTCATCCATATCCACTGTACATACATCATAAGACAGACTTTTAAAAAGCCGGTATGCCTGCTTGTAGGTCGGGTTTTCCAGAGCTACTTTATGATTCTGGCCGATCACTGTGGAAAGCAGCATCAGAAGATAGTCATTTCCTGCTCCGATAATGATCTGATCCGGATGTGCATTCACTCCCCGTGCCTGATACAAATATCTGCTGATCGCACTTCGCAGTCCGTACTCCCCCTGAGAATCTCCCAGACGGAACATCTCTGCCCGGTCATCTAACAGACTGTCCTTCGCAAGTCTTCGCCAGACATTATACGGGAAACTGTTCAGATCGACTCCGTTCGGTGTAAAATTATATTTCCACTCTTTTTTCTCTGTCTTTTCTTCTGCTCCCACCAAAGCAGGAACGACATCCAGACGATACATCCCTTCCAGTTCTGCCGCGAAATACCCTTTACACGGTACTGCTTCCACATACCCTTCCGAGATCAGCTGTTCATAGGCAAGCTCCACTGTGCTTCTGCTGACTTCCAGATATTTGCACAGAGAACGACTGGAGGGAAGTTTTTCCCCGCTGGTAATCCTTCCCTCCTGAATCTCTCTTTTAATATGCTGATAAATCTGCTCATACAGCGGTGTCTCAGATGCTGTGTGAAGATTTATAGTCAATTCATTCATAATTTCACGCTGCTTATTTCGGCAGTTTAAACGAACTCTTCAGTGACACGATCCGGTTAAATACCAGTGCATCCTCTCTGGAATCTTTTGCATCGATACAGAAATATCCCTGTCTTACAAACTGGAAGCTGTCATATGCTTTTGCATCCTCAAAATTCGGTTCTACATAGCAGTCTTTTAAGACTGTCAGGGAGTTCGGGTTCAAGTTCATGGAACCATCCTCATTATAAACGCCTTTTTCTTCATCGATCAGATTCTCGTACAGGCGCACTTCCGCTTTTACTGCATACGGTGCCGGTACCCAGTGGATCGTTCCTTTGACTTTTCTTCCGGTAAATCCGCTGCCGCTCTTCGTCTGTGGATCATACGTACAGTGTACCACTGTGATGTTGCTGTCTTCATCCTTTTCAAATCCGGTACAGGTTACAAAATATGCCTGCATCAGACGTACCTCATTGCCCGGGAAGAGACGGAAATATTTCTTCGGCGGTTCTTCCATAAAATCATCTCTGTTGATATACAGCTCTCTGCAGAACGGAATCTTTCTCATACCAAGCTCCTCATTCTCCAGATTGTTGATCACATCCAGATATTCCACCTGATCTTCCGGATAATTGTCAATGACCAGCTTGATCGGATCCAGTACTGCCATCATACGCGGTTTTTTCAGCTTTAAGTCCTCACGGATACAGTACTCCAGCATCGCATAGTCTACAGAGCTCTGGCTTTTTGATACTCCGCACATATCGATAAACATCTTGATGGACTCCGGTGTAAATCCTCTGCGGCGAAGTGCTGCGATGGAAACCAGGCGCGGATCATCCCATCCGTCTACCACACCGTCTTCTACCAGTTTTTTGATGTAACGCTTTCCGGTCACAACATTGGTCAGGTATAATTTAGAAAACTCAATCTGTCTTGGCGGCATCTCAAACTCACACTCTCTGACTACCCAGTCATACAGCGGACGGTGATCTTCAAACTCCAGTGTACAGATTGAATGTGTGATATGCTCAATTGCATCCTCGATCGGATGTGCAAAATCGTACATCGGATAAATACACCACTTGTCTCCTGTATTGTGATGCGTCATATGTGCCACACGGTAAATGATCGGGTCTCTCATATTGATATTCGGAGATGCCATATCAATCTTTGCGCGCAGCACCTTCTCTCCATCCTTGAATTTTCCGTCTTTCATTGCCTCGAACAACTCCAGGTTTTCCTCAACGGAGCGTTCTCTGTACGGACTGTTCTTTCCAGGCTCTGTCAGTGTCCCTCTGTACTCTCTGATCTCTTCCGGAGTCAGGTCACACACATATGCCTTTCCTTTTTTGATCAGTTTTACTGCGCATTCGTACATCTGCTCAAAATAATCGGATGCAAAGTAAAGATGATCCTCCCAGTCAGCCCCCAGCCACTGGATATCTTCTTTGATCGAATCCACAAACTCCACTTTTTCTTTGGTCGGGTTGGTATCGTCAAAACGCATATGGAAAGTTCCATTGTATTTTTTTGCCAGTCCGTAATTCAAAAGAATGGACTTGGCATGTCCGATGTGCAGATATCCGTTCGGCTCTGGCGGGAAACGGGTGCACACATGATCGTAAACGCCTTCTGCAAGGTCTTTGTCTATTTCCTGTTCAATGAAATTTTTTGAAACTGCTTCGTTTTCCATAAATTCCTCCTCGTGTACAAACATTCTTCCGATTATCTTATCATAAATCCGCATTTCCGACAAGGTACATACCCAACATTTTCTTTACTTTGCCGCGCCAACGTGGTATACTAACAAAGTTTCCAAAGAAAACTCCCGCGGGGAGAAATAATATTATATGTTTATGGAGGTTTTTATGAAACGAGAACAGTTTGGTTCCCGCCTCGGTTTTATCCTGGTATCTGCAGGATGTGCGATCGGGCTCGGGAACGTCTGGAAGTTTCCCTACATGGCTGGAAAATACGGCGGAGCGGCCTTTATCCTGGTATACCTGCTCTTTCTTGTCATCCTGGGACTTCCCATCATTGTATGTGAATTCAGTGTAGGAAGGGCAAGTCAGAAAAGTATTGCCACATCCTACAATGCACTGGAACCGCCGCACACCAGGTGGCATTACGCCAGATGGGCAGCCATTGCCGGAAATTATCTTCTGGTCATGTTTTATTCTATGGTAGGCGGCTGGATGCTCTACTACTGCTTTCGCATGGCAAAAGGAGAATTTGCCTCAGTGACAGCTTCTGAAGTCTCTGAAAAATACACCGGAATGCTCTCTTCCGTTCCGACGCTGATGTTCTGGACGGTACTGGTGATCGTACTTTCCTTTGGAATCTGCAGCATTGGTCTGCAAAAAGGTGTGGAAAAGATCATGAAGATCACCATGCTCTGTCTGTTGGGAATTATGGTTATCCTGACGATCCGTTCCGTGACACTGACCGGCTCTTCCGAAGGGCTGCGCTTTTTCCTGGTGCCGGACTTTGAGCGTATGGCCAAAAACGGTATCGGAAATGTGATCTTTGGAGCTATGAGTCAGGCCTTCTTTACGTTGAGTATCGGAATGGGCGGTATGGCCATCTTCGGCAGCTACTTGGATAAGAAACGCTCTCTCGCCGGAGAATCTCTGAGCATTGTGCTTCTGGATACCTGCGTTGCACTGATGGCCGGGCTGATCGTGATTCCTTCCTGCTTCGCTTTTGGCGTAGAACCAGATGCCGGACCGGGACTTGTATTCATCACGCTGCCGAACATTTTCACACAGATGGCCGGAGGACGGATCTGGGGCTCTTTATTCTTCCTGTTTTTATTCTGTGCGGCACTGTCCACCATTGTCGGAGTCTTCGAGAACATTGTCTCTTTCTGGATGGATCTGTTTGGATGGAAGAGAACCAAAGCCGTGGGGATCAATATTCTCCTGATCACAGTTTTAAGTATTCCATGTATCCTCGGATTCAGCGTATGGTCCGGTTTCCAGCCGCTTGGCGCAGGCACAAACATTATGGATCTGGAAGACTTTATTGTATCCAACAATATCCTTCCGCTCGGCTCAGTTGTATATCTTTTGTTCTGTACGCACAAAAACGGATGGGGCTGGAAAAATTTCATTCAGGAAGCAAACAGCGGAGACGGCTTAAAGTTTCCGGCAAAAGCTCGCTTCTATATGACACATATCCTGCCGTGGGTCGTAGTCGTGATCTATCTGAAAGGCTATTACGACATGTTCCGCCCGCAGGGAACGACTATTTTTGTGATCTGGATGCTGATCGCACTGGGTTGTCTTGGATTTTATCGCATATATTTCCAGCAGCCGGAAAAAACAGAAAAAATCATAAAAAACTGGTATCGGCAGGTACTTTTTCACACTGCCGATACCAGTACTTTTTTGTCTTTTTATCTCTTTTCTAAAAGGCGGTCTGCCAGAATACACATTGCCTGTACAATGATCGCCGCGTGATCTACTGCAATCTCTCCGCCTGTGAGCACCTGAAACTTTCGCTCCCGAATCAGCCCTTCCCTGCATGTCTCTTCAACTTCCGCCCGGGTATCCAGCCCCTTCTCTTCATTTGACACATGAAGCTGCCAGACTTTTCTGCTGACTTCTCCTGTGTGGACTTCCTTTTCTTTCAGGCAGAGGCTGCACCATGCCGCGTCCGCCGCATCATCCCCTGCCCGTACCGTGATGTCCTGCTCGTTCACAAGCGACAGATATGCCGTTGTGATCACACGGGTCCTCGGATCTCTGTCATAATCTCCATATACTGCAAACTGTTCCAATGGAAGATCTTTTACTCCGGTCTCTTCTTCCAGTTCCCGTCTTGCTGTATCCTCCAGATTTTCCCTCATTTCGGCAAACCCGCCGGGCAGCGCCCAGAACCCGATGCTTGGATGATTGCTCCTTCGCACCAGAAGCACTTTCAGCTGATTCACCTCCAGAAGCTCTCCTGTTATAGAAAAGATTACCGCATCTGTGGTACAGCTCGGTGTCTCATATTTGCGGGGATCATAATGCTCCAGAAACGTCTCCAGATCCTCACCCTGCCGGTTTTTCTCTTTTGTCCCGTAAAATTTTTCAATTTCTTTTAAAAACGCCGCCATCTGTTTTTGCCTCCTGTCCGAATCCTTCTTTTCCTAACAGTATAGGCGTTTTTCCATTTTCTGTAAAGAAATCTAAACCACTTATTTTACTTTTACATATGGAGCGGCTACACCTTCCTCTGTGTTTCCATATCCCGGATATATATCCAGATATAAGGAATCCAGCTGATCCTCATCCGCCACATAAACCAGTGTATATTCCAGTGTTTCTCCTGCTGCCAGCGGCCGGAAGAATGCATCTTTCATTCTCTGCACGCCTTCTGTATAGTAGATCTTGTCAAAATAAATCGGGAAAGATGCCCCGTTTCCGGCTGTCCACTGCAGGTTATAATTTTCATTCGCTCCCACCAGCTGATAATCTGCCCTTGACAGGCTTCCGTCCTCATTGGTCTTCATGTATGCCAGATCCGGAGCGATGCTGATTCCCCCGCTTGCATTCCACTCTGTCTGGAAATCAGAACAATTCTCTGCCTGCATCTTTACAACTACATACTTGGAATTGACCGTTTCTGCCTCTTTGTTTGCCATTGCATCCGTTGTACCCCATTCTCCTGCATCGAGCACATATCTCTCATGCGGTTTCAGAGAGGTGTCTTCATGCACCCACAGAGCAACCTCATCTTCATACTGGGCATAGTTTTCTCTTGGAAACTGATCGACCGGCAGCGTATCCTGAATTTTGATATCCTTGACCGTAAACCGGATATCTTCAAACTCTGTTGAATTCTCATCTCTGAACGGATTTTTGATCTCCTCACCGATTGAACGCACGCCTTCTGCCGGAATCGTATTTCCCGCCTGCGCTTCCATTTCTTCCAGCCATTTCTTTTCTTCGATTTCCGTCTGGATCTCTTCCTCCGAAGGATATGGTACAGTCTCATCCAGAACGGTAACCTTCAACCCTTCTGCCACTTTTTCAATCTCTTCCTGTGGAAGATCGCTCGTATTGTGGATATAAATTCCATATCCCTCTTCTTCATTGAAAAGATATAACATTTTCTCTGTCTTCTCACTGTCCACATATTCCGAGTCCATCAAAAACAGATCCAGTTTGGTATCCTCTGTATCTGATGTCTTTACCCGGCTTTCCTTACGGAATTTCCGAAAAGAATCTTCATCCACTCTGGACATCTTGTAAAGCTCTGCCGCATTATACGGTATGATGGAAATCCCACTGTTGGTCTCTTTATTATGCCACTTTCCGCCATATGGACCTTCTTCCTGATATTCATACCCATCCGGCATATAGGTCGGCTCCACCTTGATCTGATGCGCCTCTTTCTGCTTTGTATCCACTTCAATCTGATACTGGAGTGTGTCCCCCTCCTCACTTCGCGTTACATTGAGATATTTTGTCACCGCAAACGCCGTGATGGAAAGCCCTGCCGTCAGTACTGCTGCCGCTGCCAGACCTGTCCAAAGTTTATATTTTCTGTTGTGTCTTCTCGTGGTCTGAATTCCAAGCTGTTCATACGCTTTTTTCATTCCCTCATCCACAGATTTCGGAACCTCCATATCCTTTCCCATAATTTTTTTCATCTCATCTACAGAATAGTCTTTCTTCATTTCACTGCCTCCTTCTTTAACACATGGAATACGCATGCTCAAATTTCTTTCGTCCTCTGGACAGCCTTGTTTTCACCGTATTCTCATCCATCTCCAGTATTTGTGCGATCTCTTTGATCTTAAATCCCTCTCCGTAATACAAAAGAAGCACGATCCGGTATTTTTCATCCAGAGAGTTCATCAATTCCTGAAATTCATAATTCTGCATCTCCATACACGTATTCTCCTGTTCTTCAATCTGCTCCAGAGGATACACCCGCTTTCCTGCTGCCAGTATATCCTTACAGTTATTGATCAAGATCCTGGTCAGCCATGTCTTAAAATAATCTGCATTTTTCAGGCGCCCGATGTGTTCATAGCAATTGATCACCGTCTCCTGGATCGCATCCGCAATATCTGCATCATCCTTTAAATAACTTCTTGCCACTTTATACATTCCGCTCTTACAGCGCTCCATCAGCTCCACAAATGCCTGATCGTCTTTCTTCTGTGCCTTTTTTACCAGATATTTCATCACCTCTCACCCCGCTTTCCTGCTGTTTTGAACTGCTTTACACTCATTAGACCGGATTTCCTTCTGAAAAGTTTCATCTGTTTTTCTTTTACTTACAAAAATCAGCCCCTTTTTACATGAGGCTGATCTTTCTCTTATTTTTCGATATCTTCTATTTTTGTCTTTCCGATCATAAGATTCAGGATTTCTACATCTGTCTGCTTCATTCCCGCTCTTCCAACATATCCGACCGCCTTGATCGTATCTTCCGGGCAGTCCATGACAAGCCCCTCTCCACTGCCAAACACCAGTCCGCGCATTGCCATCTTGTGACTTAAGATTGCAGCCTGCAGAGATGTTGCAATTTTCGCGGCACAGCTTGGCTTCGCACCGTCACATACGATCCCGCCTGCATCCGCGATCGTATTGACGACCGTATTCTGGATTTGTTCCAGATTTCCGCCGCACAGATACGTAATCCCTGCTCCTGCGCCTGCTGCCGCACAAACTGCGCCGCAATAGGCCGAAAGGGAACCGATATAACGCTTCTGATTCAGTGCTACCAGATTCGATACACACAGTGCACGATAAATCTCTTCTTCACTCTTTTTCAGCTCTTTTCCGTATTCGATCACCGGCAGAGAACAGGTCATCCCCTGATTACCGGAACCAGAATTAATAATGACCGGCAGGGAGCATCCGCTCATTCTGGCATCTGATCCTGCCGCTGCCGAAGCCACGGCCTTCCACTGTACAGTCGTCCCGAATTCCTCTGCGATCACCCGCCCAACCTGGGCACCCCATTCATGCTCCAGACCTTCCTTTGCAATTCTGGAATTGTACCTGATCTGCCGGGCAAGCACATCTCGTACCTCATTTAAATCCACTTCCTGCGCAAACACAAGGATATCTGCCAGATTCAACAGACTTTTATCCACCTCAATTTCTTCCCCTGACACTTCTTTCTTGTGCGCATACACAATTTTTCCGTTTTTCTCGATCCTTGTAATATTGGTATGCTCCTGCTCAATGATGACTGTCGCTTCATTTTCTCCGTTTACAACCTGAACTTCGATATACAGATTTGCCACACCTTCTTTTAAACAGCAGTCGCAAAATGATTCCCGAAGCAATTCCTTCGTTCTTTTGATGTCTGTCTGGGTCACGGCTTCTAACACTTCCAGCGCCTGAGAAGGATCACCGCCTGCAAGCCCCAGTACTGCTGCAGCTTCCACACCCTTCATCCCACCGGAATTAGGAACCTTCACACCTTTTACATTCTTGATGATATTCCCGCTGCACCAGACTGTCATATGCTCCGGAAACTCTCCCAGCACTTCCCTTGCTTTTGCCGATGCATAGGCCAAAGCGATCGGCTCTGTGCACCCCAGTGCCGGAACCAGTTCTTTTCTTAAGATTTTTACATAATTATCATAAATCGTTCTGTCCATAATATCTCCTTTGCTCCCGTATTCCTACTATTTATCATACCAAATTCGTTTTTAAGACGCAACACGCAGAAAGTGCGGCAGATCACCACCCTTTCGGTCGCATCTGCCGCTCTCTCAATTCGCATAACCATACCTTTTTTCTTCCATACGCATCAGGCCTTTTCCCTCCAGATACCATTCAATCTCTGTCAGCAGCTGTAAAAATCGATACCTCTCTTTCTCATTCTGTAAATCCATTTTCCACATATCACCATACATCCGCTTCACCAGATTCCAGTCCCGTCTCAGAATTGCTTCCAGTTTTTCCAATCTGTCATCTCTCACTAAAATACAGATTTCCACATTGTTCTCCATGCGCTCCATCAGCCTGTAGAAGTAGGCATATTCTGTTGGTTCCATTTTGCGTGCAAAATCTGCCAACTCTTCCAGTGCATCTTTCAGTGGCTCCAGATTTTTCTTCATCCTTCGTCCCCTCCTGGTCTGTATGAAAACGCCACTTTCACTATCATTAAGTATACCATACTTCCGTATGGAATCTTTTCTGCGTTTTCCATTTTCCCGATCTTTTTCGACACGTTTTGTTACTATCAGTTTCCGATCAAAAGATTCCTTTCTGCAACCTGTTTCTCTGGACTTTCCCGGAACACAAGTATACAATAGAAATCAAAGTATTTTATTTCAGGAGGTGTTGAATATGAATGCAATCATAGAAAATCTGCTTACCCGCAGAAGTACCCGCGCATTTTTACAAAAAGAAATTCCGGATAACGAATTAAACGAGATCCTGCAGGCTGCCATCTATGCCCCAAGCGGTATGGGCAAGCAGACCTGGAAGTTTACGGTTCTCTGCAATCAGGAAAAAATCCAGCAGCTGGCAGAACTCATCGGACGAAAACTTGGACGAAAGGGCTATGATATGTACCGTCCGCAGGTTCTTATCATCCCTTCCAACCAAAAGAAAATCCACACGGTATGGAAGACAATGCATGTGCCCTGGAAAACATCTTTCTGGCTGCACATTCCTTCGGAATCGGTTCTGTCTGGATCAATCAGCTCCGCACACTCTGTGATGATCCTGAAGTCCGTGCTCTGCTTGATGAGTTTGAAATTCCTTCCGATCATGTCGTATACGGAATGGCTGCTCTGGGATATCCGGCAGACGCGCCCAAAAAGGAAATCCACAAAATCGGAGAGATCCGGATTATCAAATAAAACAGACAGGAGATTCTACAGATGAGATTTATTATCCAGAGAGTATCAGAAGCTTCCGTAACTGTCGAAGATCAGACCATCGGAAAAATCCAGAAAGGATTTCTGGTATTGATCGGAGTTTCTGATTCAGACACACAGGAAACTGCTGACAAACTGATCAAAAAAATGATCGGACTGCGCATTTTCGAAGATGAAAACGGAAAGACCAACCTTTCTCTTGCAGATGTAAACGGGAGCCTTCTTCTGGTTTCTCAGTTCACACTGTATGCCAACTGCAAAAAGGGCAACCGTCCAAGCTTTATCGAAGCAGGTGCTCCTGATAAAGCCAATGCCCTCTATGAATATATCATCACAAAATGCCGCCAGTCTGTTTCCTGCGTGAAAACCGGCGAATTTGGTGCAGATATGAAGGTTGCACTTGTTAATGACGGACCATTTACGATCATTTTAGATTCTGAAACATTATAAATGATTCTCGCGGACACGTATCTCCCAACGATGCGTGTCCTTTTTCTGCTTGCGGCAGTACACCTCAAATGCCCAGTTCGAATGATACGGCATGAGATATACCCGGAAAATAATACAGTGCGGCTCTTCCAGATCTTCACTGAAATGCACCTTTTGAAATGTATTTTCATCCACCATTTTCAACACTTTTCTGCAAACTGCTCTCTGTTTTCTATCGTCCATCTGTTCGCATTCACCTCTACCCAAAGCCTGTACTCTCCATCTGTATGAGTGACTGTAGTAGACCGCACGTCCGGTTTCTGCTGGAAAAGGACCACCCCGTCGCTGCCAGAACTCCTATGATTATGATATACTTGAAATCTCTTTTCTTTTTCACGTTCATTCTCCATTATAATTTTTATACAGGTGTATATTTCTACATCTATATTATATTGCATCTTATATTTTTATACAACTGCACATATACTTTAGGAAAGGCAGGTGTAGATATGAATAAGATAATCATTGATTTGGACGTAGTAATGAAAGAAAAAGGAATCAGCAAAAATTCCGTCTGCAAAAACTGCAATTTACAACGAACCCAATTAAACAACTACTGTAAGAATAAGATATCCAGAATTGATCTGAAAATTCTCGCCAGACTGTGCGAATATTTGAAATGCGATTTAACTGATATTTTAAAGCTGGTAGAAGAAGAGGAAGAAAATTCATAAAAATTGCGGCAGTATCTGTCTGATCAGAGATATTGCCGCAGTTTTTATTTTCTTTTTAATTTTTCATTTCTTTTTTATAGAACCATCACAGTTTACTCACACTTTTCGCCTATATTATATGCATACAAAGCAAAAAGCTTTTTCATATATACTTTTCCCCCTTTTTTCAGCCGGCGATGATATCCCGGCTTTTTCTTTTTGTATAAACAGGCAAAAATTTCTGTTTTCACAAAAACAGCGTGCCGCCAAAGAATGTTTAGAACTCTTTGACGGCACGCTATTTTCATCAAGCTGCCAAGGGGACTTGAACCCCCGACCTCCGCCTTACCAAGGCGACGCGCTACCGACTGCGCCATAGCAGCTTATGTGATAAACACAACACTAATATTATACATCAATTAGGTAAGCTCTGTCAATATTTTTTATATAATTTTGATAAACTTTCACCTTTTATTCCATCTTCATGAATCCACCATGCCTAATAGAATCAAGCATTGCTTCATAAAATTCATCTTCTTTTTATCTCAATTCATTTTTCAGCAATTTCTGTGCCTTGCTCTTAATCCTCTGCAGAGCATTATCCACCGCCTTAGGGCTTTTTCCGAGAAGCTCTGCGATTTTCCTGTAATCCGTTCCCATCAGGTGCAATTCCAGCACATGATTCTCCAGCGTACTTAAATTCTCCTTCAGCCGTTCTGAAAAAATCTCGGTAAACTCTTTTCCAAAATACAATGCTTCCGGATTATTTTCCTCCTGTGGTTCAATGGTATCGATCAGAGGAACCTTCTTTCCTTCCTCCACGGATTCTTCGTACAATGAAACATACGAATTCAGCGGAAGGTGCTTCTTTCTCTGAGATGCCTCGATCGCACTGTACATCTGCCTTGAGACACACAGTTCGGCAAAGCTTGCAAAGGATGTTCCCTGCCTGGTCTCATAATCACGGATTGCTTTAAAAAGCCCGATCATCCCTTCCTGGATGAGATCTTCATTCTCTCCGCCGAGAAGAAACATGGCTCTTGCTTTCTTTCGAACCATGGGCTTGTATTTATTCATGATAAAATCTGTGATCGCAGAGTCCCCGCCGCGCAGCTCTTCGATCAAATTTTCATCTGTCAGCATTTCATACCGGTTTCTCTGCATCATTTCCTCCATTTTATCCTTACATCGTTCTCTGACGTACAATCTCGTAAGCAAGTACTCCTGCCGCAACCGATGCATTCAGAGAATCAATCTCACCTTTCATCGGAATGCTGGCAACAAAGTCACATTTTTCTTTCACCAGACGTCCCACGCCTTCCCCTTCATTTCCGATCACCAGACCAATCGGTCCTTTCAGGTTCAAACGATACATGGATTCTCCGCCCATATCCGCACACACGAACCAGAGCCCTTTTTCTTTCAATTCTTCCATTGTCTTTGCCAGGTTTGTGACTTTTGCGACCGGAGTATAGTTTAAGGCTCCTGCAGAAGTTTTTGCCACGGTCGCAGTCAGTCCCACTGCTCTTCTCTTCGGAATGATCACGCCGTGTGCCCCTGCCAGATTTGCAGTTCGAATGATCGCACCCAGATTGTGAGGATCTTCGATATTATCAAGCAGAATCAAAAACGGATCTTCCCCTCGTTCTTCTGCCAGTTTTAACATATCCTCCACTTCCGAATATTCATAGGCAGCCGCATATGCGATTACACCCTGATGCTTTCCGGTCACGGAAATCTGTGAAAGTCGCTCTTTTCCCACAAAATTGATGATCGTATCATGCTTTTTCGCTTCTCTTACAATGGTGCGCACCGGTCCGTCCTGACATCCGTCCAGCACAAATACTTTATCGATCGGCTTTCCCGAACGAAACGCTTCGAGCACTGCATTTCTCCCCTCAATCACAAGGGTATGCTCTGTATTATCAAATTCTTTCCTATTTTCCTGCATCTTCTTCTCCCTGATTTTCTTTCAGACTTTCCAGTCCGATTTTTATAAGCGTCAGTAACCTCTCATATTGCTTTTTCAAATACAAATATCCGACCAGTGCCTCAAATCCCGTTGCTCTTCGATAATCTGTAATAGACTGGTTTTTAGCAGGGGATATGGATTTTGCATTCCGCCCTCTTTTATAGACAGCATGTTCTTCTTCTGTCAGATGTTCCTGCATGGCACGCATCATAAATGACTGCGCAGATGCCTGCACATACCCGCTGGTCTCTCTGTGAAGCTTCTGAACCTGACGGTTTCCCTGATTAATCACCATGCTCTTGATGATCAGATCATATACACAATCTCCAATATAAGCCAGCACAAGCGGAGAATATGCGGATACATCCACCGGATCAAACTGCAGCATCTCTTCCATCAGATCTCTGAATTCAAAATTTACGCTCTTTTCCATTTTACCCCTTCTCTTGTATCTTCCAGAATGATTCCTTTTGCAAGCAGCTCGTCACGGATTTCATCTGCCCTGGCAAAATTTCTCTCTTTTCTTGCAGCCTGACGCTCTGCAATCAGCGCCTCGATATCGTCTGCCAGCATCTCCTGCTCTTTTCTACGATAATTCCAAGTACATCTGTCAATGCGACAAGCTGGCTCAACAGGTTTTGCAGATATTCTTTAGAGCTTTCCCCGTCTGTATTTGTGTTGATAAATTTCACCAAGTCAAACACTGCCGCGATTGCATCTGCTGTATTGAAATCATCATCCATGGCTTTTTCGAATTTCCGGGTAAATTCCTGACTTTTTACAATCTTTGCCTGCTCTTTTTCTGTCATATTCTCTGTTTTTGCGCCTTCGAGCAGGAATTTCAAATGTTCTGCTGCTGTCACGATACGCTCCAGACCGTTCTTTGCTGCCTCCATCAATTCTGCACTGAAGTTCAGCGGACTTCTGTAGTGCGCACTCAGCATAAAGAAACGCAGTACCTGAAGATCATATTTTTCTCCGATCTCACGTACAGTAAAGAAGTTCCCAAGAGATTTGGACATTTTGCGGTTATCAATATTCAAAAAGCCGTTGTGCAGCCAGTATTTGGAAAAATCTTTTCCGTTGGCAGCCTCACTCTGTGCAATCTCATTTTCGTGATGCGGGAAGATCAAATCCTCTCCACCGGCATGAATGTCAATCTGCTCTCCCAAATACTTTTTGGACATTTCCGAGCACTCGATGTGCCATCCAGGACGCCCTTCACTCCATGGTGACTCCCATGCAGGTTCTCCCTCTTTTTTCGGTTTCCAGAGTACAAAGTCCAGAGAATCCTCTTTTTCATCTTCTCCCGTCACGAGAAGGGAACGTCCGCCGGACTGCAGATCGTCCAGATTTTTATGTGACAGCTTTCCATACCCTTCAAATTTTCTGGTACGGTAATAAACTGTTCCATTCTTTTCATAAGCATAGCCCTTGTCGATCAGCGTCTGGATCATATCGATCATGCCGCCGATTTCTTCTGTTGCCAGAGGATTTTTGGTGGCAGGCTTGACATTCATCCCTTCCATATCTTTTTTGCACTCTTCAATATAGCGTTTGGAAATCTCTTCTGCTGTCACACCTTCCTCGTTGGCTTTTTTGATGATCTTATCATCTACGTCTGTAAAGTTGGATACAAAATTCACATCGTATCCTTTATATTCAAAATATCTTCTGACCGTATCAAACACGATCATCGGTCTTGCATTTCCGATATGGATGAAGTTGTAAACAGTAGGTCCGCAGACATACATCTTTACTTTTCCTTCTTCCAATGGAACGAACTCTTCCTTTGTTTTTGACATTGTATTATACAGTTTCATCTTTTTTCTCCTCTCCCGTCTGTTCTGTTTTACATTGTTTCATACATCTCATTTTCTGTACCATCTCCGTCAGCTGATCGTGAAGCTCTCTGCTCTCTTTCTGAAGTTCTCTGATATCACTGAGCACCGGATCCGGAAGGTTGATTTGATCCATTTCACTTCGAAGCACCTTTTTGTCATCTCTCTTTACGATTCTTCCCGGAACTCCCACTACGGTACAATTCGGTGGCACCTCTTCCAGCACAACCGAACCGGCTCCGATTTTTGAATTCTCTCCGATTGTAAAAGAACCCAATATCTTTGCGCCTGCACTGACCATGACATTATCCTCCAATGTAGGATGCCGCTTTCCCTGCTCTTTCCCGGTACCGCCAAGAGTCACCCCCTGATACAAAGTCACGTTATCTCCGATCACTGTGGTCTCACCGATAATCACTCCGCTTCCGTGATCAATAAACAGCCCTTTCCCGATCTGTGCGCCCGGATGGATCTCGATTCCCGTTTTTCTGGCTGCACGCTGGGAAATCCATCTGGCCAGAAAATAATGCTTTTTCAGATATAATTTATGCGCTACCCGATATCGCAAGATCACCTTAAAACTGGGATATAACAGCACTTCCATACTCGATTTGATCGCCGGGTCACGTTCTTTCACCACCCGGATTTCTTCCCGGATATAAGACAGCATTCCCATATGACATCCTCCTGACTTTTCTGCCATTTTAAAACAAAAAAACTTCATCTCTACAACTTAGAGACGAAGTTCTTCCGCGGTTCCACTCTATTAAAAGAATCTGGTTCTTTCACTCATTGCACGTAACGTATGCGACACGTACCCTGCTACTGACACTCTTTGTGTGTTCGCAGAATCAGCTCCCGAATGCACTTCTTTGGCCGCTTTCCCGGAATTGCTTTCAGCCGGTGACAATTCCTCTCTGTGAGCGTATGACCAGATACTCTTTTCGTTCTAAGCCTTTGCTTTTATTTCTTAGTCCAGATTATATCTTATGCAAAATTTTCTGTTTTGTCAACTTCTTTCACACAATCTCATTCAAGAATACCGGAGAGAGCGGTGAAATTTTCTCCAGCTCACACTCCAGCTCTCTGCCAAGACATACGTCCGGATCCTTTCTTAGGTCCGCCGCACTTCGATAGCCAAATACAAGTTCCGTAAGCGCACCGATTGTCAGCACTCCCTGAGAATCCTCCGTCTCTGTGACCTGTATCCTGCCATCTTCCTGACTGCACAGCTTCCAGATCCTGCTGTTTCCAGTCAAGATCGGATCAATGACCGCAAAGGAACAAGAAAGACTTTCTCCCTCTTTGACCGTAAGCACTGATAACAAGGTCTCAAGATGCAGAATCCGTACCATGATCATCGGTTTCCTCTCCACAGACCTTGCACAAGGCTCCAACACTTCCGGACACGCCAGTACTTTGACCGGCTTCTCACTCAAACCGGATATGGAATCCCAAAATACAGTCTCATATCCCGGAAGGATCAGCGGTTCTAAAACTTCGCAGGTTTCCTCTTTTGCATAGCAGTAGATCCCCACCAGCTTTCCGTCTTTTTTCAGCATTCGGATTCCGCCGTTTTCACTCTGCTGCTCCAATACGCGTGTCTGATAGTAATGCGCGTCTCTCACTGCATATACCCGAGCCGTTCCAAAGAGCCGCTCCTTTGCAAACGCAGCCAGTTCTTCTGCCTGAAACATTGTTGCATCTTCCTCTTCGATCAATTCTGTCTCTGCCTTTTTTTCAAACACCGCCTGCCTCTGGCTGTATACAAACCTAAAATCATATGGAGTATAGATTGCCTCTGCTGCCGGCATCAAAAATGTAAACGGCTCTTTTTTCCCATACATCTCCTGCATCGCTTTTCGCAGAAGACTACTCATATAACCCCGGCTTCTGTATTGTGCTCTTGTGGCCACTGCAATAATATAACGGCATAAAAACGGATGCTCTGCCACCTGAAGCTGATAAGGATTCAGCTGGAGCATGGACTGGATCTCTCCGTCTTCTTCAATCACCCAGATTTCATTCTCTCTTGTCTTGATAAAATAGTAATAATCCAGAAATGCCCTGGTATCGTCTGAAAACACTTCCTCCCACAGCTTCCGGGTCTTTTGGTGCTCCTGTTCTTCCAGTCTTCGAAGTTCCATCCTCGTTCTCCCATCTATGCTTTTTTGCACCCCTGACAGCCGGCACATCCACCTGTCTGCGCTGTCACATCCACACTGCTGTAATTCATCACTTTTTCCAGCATACAGATTGCCTGAGAGGAAATCCCCTCTCCGCTTCCAGTAAATCCAAGTCCCTCTTCTGTCGTTGCCTTGACATTAATCTGATCCGACTCAATTTTTAATGCTTTTGCAATATTTTCGCGCATTGTATCAATATAAGGACGCATCTTTGGTCTCTGTGCAATGATCGTTGCATCAATATTTTCAATCAGAAACTGATGTTCTTCTAAGAGATCGGCAACATGCTCCAACAGTCTGATGCTGGAAATCCCTTTATACGCAGGATCTGTATCCGGAAAATGCTTCCCGATATCCCCCAGTGCAGCCGCCCCCAGAAGCGCATCCATGATCGCATGGAGCAGCACATCCGCATCCGAATGTCCGAGCAGTCCTTTTTCATAAGGAATCTCTACACCGCCAAGGATCAGTTTTCTTCCTTCTACTAATTTATGCACATCATATCCCATTCCAATTCTCATATTTATCTGCTCCTTTCTATTTCTGACTGCTTTTCTTTTCTATTCGCTGTCCGATTGTTCTTCTGTATCAATCGGAGCTTCTTTTTCTTCTTTTGCTTCTTCCTTTTCCGGCATTTCCTGCTTGAACTGAATATCCGGAATCTCTCTTCGTGTTTCCTGTGAAGTTTCCATCGAATCCTCTTTCTCCACAATCTGAAGATCATCCTCCTGAGATTTTTCTCCTCCCCTGCTCATCTTCCATACGCTGCTGATCGCAGCACCTGCATATACAACCCCCACTCCAATAAACAAAACTGCAGCACATATCATCAGCGCCAGATTGTTCGGCTGCTCCCTGGTCACCTGGGAAATGATCTGAACTCCAAGAAATACCAGATACAATCCCGCCACGATCCGCAATACCATCCATGACCTTTTATTCATCTTCTGCCTCCTTGTAAGCCGGATATTCCGGCTTTCTTTTTCATTCTCTGATTGTAACAAAAAGAAGCCCTCATTCAAGGACTTCTTTTTCAGTAGCGGAAACTGGATTTGAACCAGCGACACCACGGGTATGAACCGTGTGCTCTAGCCAACTGAGCTATTCCGCCATCTTTTATGGTATGGGGCCTACAGGGCTCGAACCTGTGACCCTCTGCTTGTAAGGCAGATGCTCTCCCAGCTGAGCTAAGACCCCATATCCGTCGGATGCGTTTCCCGCAACCGACTTTGTTAGTATACTACCTGTACCAGGGAATGTCAACCCTTTTTTCACATTTTTTGCAATTTTTCAAATTATTGCAACAAATTCTGCATTTATAGTGCCCAGCTGCCGTCTATAAAGACTGGAATTTCTTTTCCATCCTCTGTAATTCCTGTAATCTTCATGTCTTTTGTACCAATCATAAAGTCCACATGATTGATGGAATGATTCCCGCCGATCTGATGCAATTCTTCTTCATTCATCTTCTCTCCATCCTGAACGGTTGTCGGATAACACTCTCCCAATGCAAGATGGCAGGATGCATTCTCATCAAACAAGGTATTATAGAACAGGATTCCCATCTCAGAAATCGGAGAAGCGTACGGCACTAGCGCTACTTCTCCAAGACTTTTGGAACCTTCATCTGTATCCAGCAACTGTTTTAATGCATCGTATCCTTCTCTGGCATCAAAATCCACAACTTTTCCTTCATGGAACGTCAGACTGAAGTCTTTGATCAGATTCCCCCGATAACTCAGCGGCCGGGAGCTTACGACCTTTCCTTCTGCTTTTCTGTAATCCGGCATTGTAAATACTTCTTCTGTCGGCATATTTGCAATAAAACGCACTCCCGATCCGGATTCCTCGGAACCGCCTTCCCAGATATGGTTTTTCACAAGTCCTACTCTGAAATCCGTTCCGGCCTCATTCTCATAATGCAGCTCTGTAAACTGATACTTGTTCAAAATCTCACATTTTTCGGAAAGCAGCGCATCATGCTCTCTCCATGCCTGAACTGCATCTCCATCCTGAATCCTTACTGCGCAGAAGATCGCTTCCCACAGACTTTCCATGGCTTGTGCTTCGCTTTTTTCCGGAAACACTTGCTTTGCCCATTCTTTTCCCGGAACAGCTGCCACTACCCACTGCACCTGGCTTGACACCATCCGTTTGTAATACGGCTCCATCGCCTTGTCATTCGCTTTTGCAGCTGCCATCTGTTTTTCCCTGTCCACGCCTTTAAAAGCATTTGGATTCTCTGCTGTGATCGCAATAAATGCCGCTCCATTTTCTGCATAGCTGTTCATGGAATCTGCGCGCCACTTCGGAACATTTTCAAACACCTCCATCGGTGCATACTCGTATCTTAAGCGTGCAACTTCATCATCGTCCCAGTGTACGATCACTTCTTTTGCTCCTGCCTCATATCCGGCCTTTACGATCATCCGGCCAAACTCCCAGCATTCTGCGGGGCAGCGCAGGACCAGTTCCTGTCCTTTCTGGATGGCCGCGCCATTTTCTACGATCAATCTTGCATATTCCTGCTGTTTTTCCTGAAAATTCATCTCTATCTCACACTCTCCTTATTTCTGACATTCAATTTACTTCACTAGTATATCAGCTTTTCTGCCAAAAATACACCCTACCGGCTCAACAATTTTTGATAAGTAAAATCAATCAGAAACGCGCCCAGAGGAGCTGTAATAAGAATCGACACAACTGCCACTGTCAGAACGATATTCCCACAGGAAAGCCCCATGGCAAGCGGAATCCCTCCAATGGCCGCCTGAACAGTTGCTTTCGGCATATATGCGATCATGCAGAATGTCCGCTCCTTCCTGTTTAAACCGGTTTTTAAAAGACAGAAAAATACTCCCACCATCCGGAATACAAGCACGCCAAAAATCAAAATAACAGCTGCAAATCCTGCCGACAGCGCATATTTAATATTCACTGTGGCTCCCACAAGAACAAACAGCATAATTTCTGAAACAACCCACAGTTTGTTGAATTTAAAAGACAAACGTTCTGCAACTCTTTTCCGCTTTTTCTGAAGCGTGATTCCGACTGCCATCACAGCGATCAATGAAGCAAACGGGATCACATCCGCAAGCTGATCCTCCAATGTGACCAGAATAAACGAAACACACAGAAAGATCATCACCTTGGACGTATCCCGGATATGTATCTTTTCAAAAAACTTTGCCATCAGATATCCGACAGTCATTCCGACAACAATCCCCAACGCAATGGAAACCGGAATGTTCACAAAGTTTTTTACAGATACCGCATCCCCCTGTGCAAGACCAGTGAACGCTGTAAATAAGACAATTACAAAAACATCATCCACAGAAGCTCCCGCAAGGATCAGTTGAGGAATACCTTTTCCCGTCCCGTAATTTTCTTCCATAAGCTTCAGCATTTTCGGAACGATCACGGCAGGTGAGACTGCTCCTACAACAGTCCCCATAATGGCTGCATCCAAAATTGAAACCCCAAGCAGCCTCGGTGCCAGCAGAATCATCCCCAGAATTTCAAAACAAGCCGGAACAAAACACATCAGAATTGCCGGTCTCCCTACTTTTTTCAAGTCTTCCAGATTCAGTGAAAGCCCTGCTCTTGCCAGAATAATGATCAATGCAATCTTTCGAAGCTCAGACGAAATATTCAAAATGGAAGCATCGATCAGATTCAAAGCATATGGCCCCAATACGATCCCTGTCACCAACATTCCTAAGAGCCCCGGAAGATGCACTTTTTTACAAAGCCATCCCATCATCATGCCAAGCAACAGTATACACGCAATACTCATCAACATTTTTCTTTCTCCCTTATTCTTTTTATCCAAAACTCTTGGAGCAAAAAACAAAAGAGATCTGAAATTCAGACCTCTCTCTTCGTAGCGGAAACTGGATTTGAACCAGCGACACCACGGGTATGAACCGTGTGCTCTAGCCAACTGAGCTATTCCGCCATATTCACTTAAATCTATGGGGCCTACAGGGCTCGAACCTGTGACCCTCTGCTTGTAAGGCAGATGCTCTCCCAGCTGAGCTA
>ENA-OQIF01000155-OQIF01000155.1-human-gut-metagenome-genome-assembly--contig:-NODE-155-length-37522-cov-4.502313_pt1 | contig 37522 bp, 35 predicted proteins | sample MGYA00242574_ERZ504738 | MGnify/ENA primary metagenome ERZ504738 (study PRJEB26092, sample SAMD00036437) | human gut metagenome | host: Homo sapiens | study: EMG produced TPA metagenomics assembly of...
TGAATTTCGTGACAAAAATCAAGGCAAAAACGAAAAAAAAATTCTCGTTTTTGGGGATGGAATTTAGCTTTTTCCTCTTAAAAATGATCTTTCCCCAGCCTCTTTTTTACTGTGTGATATAACTGTTGTTGCCTCTTAGGATGTATCAATTTATATTTCAAAGAATGCCTGTTGCATTTTTCACATCTATTCAAACCTGTATTTTCGCTCCTGTCCGGCTAATATCCGATACCGACCTGCATGATGTCGGCTTTGTCCTTTATCCTGTACCCTGAAAGGAGCAAATTTGACTTTAAAAAACAAAAGGATGAAAGGATTGACAGAACTGATTGTGGCGGGCTGTATTTTATTCGGCCTGCTTCTTACGCCGCTGGTTTTCTCCATGCTGGATTTTATAAGCGGAGTGCGCAAGGCCCGGCAGCGCGGTGAAAGGATCACCTCGGACCGGTATCGCAGAAGCGTAAAGAAAGTGGCCGGTTATTATAACCTGCTGCTGGCATTGGTGGTTGTGGACTGTATGCACATGGGTTGCAGCTGGTTTCTCAACAGTTATTACGATTACCATATTCCTACGTTCCCGTTCGTTACCCTGGCGGGGGCGTTCTTTGTAGCCGCCATCGAGATCAAGAGCATACGGGAAAAGGCGGAGGATAAGGTCAAGAAGGAGCTCACCGACGTGGCCCTGCTTGCCGTGGAAATCGCCAAATACAAAGACACGCCCGCGGAAGCTGCCAAGGCGATTGCGGACTATTTTAACGGAACCTCAAAAAAGGAGTGATATGAAACATGTTTTATACACCCTGCTCCTGTGCGCCCTTTTCCAGGGGTGTGGCAGCTCCAAGTCGGTCCGGGAGAAAACGGACAGACGGATAATGTCCGACAGCCTGGTGGAAATCAAGGGTAACTTCGAGCGGCGGGAAGGCGAAATACGGACCGATTCGGCAGGGTACATCCGGCAAGCCCGGCAGGACCGGATCGTGGTTATGTTCGACACCGGAAAACCGGTATCCTCACAAACCGGATTGCCCCCCGTCAAACAGATCTCTTTTACCGGGACCGCGCTTCATGAGGAATTGGGGTCCACCGCGGCGGTTCACTCCTTCCAAAGCAGGCGGGCGGATTCCTCCTTGCTGCTACGCACACACCGGGAAGAGGAAAACAGGAAAGAGCTCCGGACCGATCGGAAGACAGCACCCGGGCCACTGCTCCGGAGAATCGCTTTACCGGCCGGCCTGATCGTGGGTGCTTACCTCCTGCTGCGTATGCTATGTAAACGTTTGCCTGAAATCAAAGCGCTATGGAAAAGGATATTCAAAGGATAAACGTTTATACGGCCATCGAGCAGATGAAACGCCTTTCCCAAGAAGGGGAAACATTTTCCCTCTCTTTCCGCAAATATGACCGCCAGCGACACAGCGGCGGGGATACGGTAAGGCTCAACCACGCCCGGCTTCGCCCGAAAGCTTCGGATGAAGAGATTGAGAATGCCTCTTATAAGCTCTTTCTGGTGGATACCGATACGGGCAGGGCCATCAATTGCTGGCAGATTCTTGTGACCAGTTTTAACGGAATTAAAACTTATGTGTAGATTATGGAAATCAGAAGAACCGGAAATACCGGATTTATAGATACCGGGGAGGGGCAGCTTATCTCCTTCGCCATGGGAAAGGGATGGTCTCCTTCTTCCATCAGCTTCATCCGCCCGGAGAGCTGGCAGACCCGCAAGATACGGGTCGCGGGTGTGAATATCGTGCCCATGGGTGCCAATAACGACCTTCCCGGCGACGTACAACGCCTGCTGGATAACTTTTACGGCGGTGAGGGTATCATGGGTAAAATACAGGGATTGCAGTGGGGAGAGGGCCCCCGCTTCTTTGAGGAGGCCATCGACTCCGAAAACAACCGCTTTTACCGCAAATGGATACTCGATGACGTCATACAGGCGGATCTGGAGAGTTGGGATTACCGCGACTATATGCTCCGCTGCCTGGTGGACCTGGTGCACATGCAAGGGTTCTGGGTAAAGTTCATCCGTAACCGGGGACCGCGTATCGGAGAGGATGGAAGGATAATCAGGCTGGAACATATCCCTTACAGGAAATGCCGCTTCGAATATCCCGATGACAGACACGATTTGCCACAGAACGTATATGTGGGCGACTGGCCCTTCCCCGATCCCGACAGGCTGGCCAAATATCCCGTTTTCAATCCGGCGGACCCGTTCCGGCATCCGGTATCGGTCGGCTATTTCAACATATACTCCTTTTGCAGGGACTTTGTCAGCACGCCCCGTTTCCTGGGGGCTTTCCCGTGGCTGGAACTGGCGGGCACCATCGCCCCCTTGCTGGCAGCCTATAATGCCAACGCGTCGGCACTGAGCCTGCATATAGAGAGCCCGCAGGCCTATTGGGACGCGGCAGAGGACAGGATCAGGGAAATATGCAAGCGTAAGGGGGTGCCTTATTCGGCCAGAATGCTCGAGGAATTCAAGGATGAAGCCATGGAGAAGTTCGCTTCAGGAGTGACCGGCAGGGAGAATGTGGGCAAATACATGCACACGACCAGGTTCTGGGATGCGGACGCCAATGACTTCCAGGGCTGGACGATAACCCCCATCGACAAGAAAATAAGGGATTATATCGAAAGCCAGATCAAGATCGCCAACAAGGCCGATGCCGCGGCCACATCCGGGTTCGGACTGGATCCGGTGCTCTCAAACCTGATCATGGATAACAAGCTGTCCTCAGGGTCGGAAAAACTGTACTCCATCAAGGTGTACAATGCCAGTGAGACGGCCATACCGGACATGATCCTGTGCAAACCGTTGATGCACTACATACGGGCCAATTATCCGGGAAGCAGAACACAGGTGGGGCTTTACCGGAGCGTAGTGGAATCCGAACAGAGTGTATCACCCGCAAACAGGATGAAAGAAAATATATAATATACAAATATGAAACTGATATTTGATAAAGATTCAAACGGCACGCAGGAACTGGTCGACGCCTTGGGCCTGATCGATGTCCGCACGGACTTCTCCAAATGGAAGCCGTACATACCTCTAAGCATACGTCGCCTGACCGCCATCATAGGGCAGGAGGTTTATGACAAGGTTCTCGACTTCTACCAATCGGCAAGCGTCGATCCGGATGGCAAGCTCACCCGCCTGTTGGGAATGGTGCAGCAGTCCGTAGCGCTGTTTACCTGGCTGAAAATCATCCCCACACTGGATGCGCAGCATGGGAACACAGGCAGGCAGAAGCGCCTGGGGGAGCACGAAAAAGGGCTGACAGCCTTACAGGAGTACAAGGATGAAGCCAACATCCTGAGTCAGGCCTACGAGTCGGTAGATGCCCTGATAGCATATCTGGAGCAGGAAAAGTTCGATTTCTGGATACAAAGCCCCAAAAGGAAGGCTGTATCGGAATTGCTCCTGAATAGCAAGGAGGCATTTGATTTTTACTATGTAACCGGCAGCCACCGGCTGTTTCTGACCCTGGCACCCATCATCCGGGAGGTGCAACAGAGGCATATCATCCCGATAATCACGTACGGCCGTTATGAAAAGCTGGTAGCGGGCCAGCAGGTGGCAGAGGGGTTCCGAGACGCCGTCTGCCGGCCGCTGGCCCTGCTGTCCATGAGCAAGGCCGTGGAACGTTTGCCCGTGGAGGTCCTGCCCGATGGTGTGGTGCAGGTGCAGCTTGCAGGAAGCGTCCGTGAAAAGCTCAGGGCGGAAGCCGAAGCGCGCAAGACAGTGGCAAAAAGCCTGGAACAAGATGGCATGCGGGATCTTGCCGCGCTGGAGGACCTGGTCGCGGCGCTCGACGCCGCACCGGATGAACCGGATCTGTATGTACCCTCGATCACCCTTCAATCAAAAGGCATAACATTCTGACTATGAAAGAAATTACGTACAACAATCAAAAGAAAGAGATTCCGGACTCCCTGGAGGAGTTATCCCCCAAGGAGTATTACCGTTACCTGGAGTTGGTATTAATGATGAACGCGGGGAGATTTCTCCTTTCCAGATGCGCTGCAAGCTGCTTTCCTGCCTTCTGGGGATGAAGCACAGCCTTCTTCTGTGCCTGGGAGAAATACAGGAAGAGCTTTTGGCGCAACTCCCCGCCCTGGACGGGTTCTTCGATATCACCTCGCAGGAGGGGATGATGGTTTACGACGCCCGCCTGAAAACTGGCCGGAACCTGCTGCCCGCCTATAAGGAGTGGAAAGGCCCGGGGGATATGCTCTCGGGGATTACTTTCGGACAGTTTATCGAGTGCATGGGGGTGATGGCGGAAATGGAGCGCGCCCGGGAGCAGGGGAATGAAGAAGATATAGGGGAACTGATATCTTCCATAGGCAGACTGCTTTATAAGAAACAGGGCCCTCAGGAAACCGGCACTCCTCCTTTCCCGGTCTGCTTCCACGCATACATCTTCTTTCTCGCGGTCTGGGAGCTGATTTACAGTGTCCCCATTTCAACCAACGGGAAGGACATCGACTTCTCGATCCTGTTCGAGAAATCCGGGCGGGGGAATGCAGGGGACAATACCGGCTGGGTGGGAATCTCGTACGACGTGGCCGCATCGGGTGTTTTCGGTGATTTCAGACAGGTAAACGACACCCCTTTCTGGGATGTGATGCTATACATTTATAAATGCAGGTTTGAAATGTTACATAACAATAAGAAGCAATGAAGTATTTTACAATCAAGGAATTAAGCCACAGCGATACGGCCGTGGCGCGCGGGATTGACAATACCCCTACGGGGGAGGTGGTTCACAACCTGACAGAGCTGGTGGAAAACGTCCTCGACCCGCTCCGTGAAAAGTACGGGAAGCCCATCCGGGTAAGTTCCGGTTACCGGAGCGCTGTGCTGAACAGAAGCGTGAACGGGGCGACCTCCAGCCAGCACCTACTGGGTCAGGCCGCCGATATTACCGTAGGCAGCAAGGAGGGAAACCGCCGGCTTTTCGAGATCATCCGCAAGGAACTGCCTTTCGACCAGCTGATCGACGAGAAGGATTTCTCCTGGGTGCATGTGTCATTCCGCACAGGCAAAAACAGAAAACAGGTATTAAAACTCTAAAACTGTTCAGCTATGGTAGATTTACAGCAATATGAAGAGTATTGGTCGGGTATAACGGAGAGGATTCCGCAAATAAAGAAGGTGGTGCCTGTCACCTTCGACCCCGACATGGGCGCTTTGGTCCAAGGGCTTAAAGCGGACGAACTACCGGCGCTGCTACTCATCATCCCAAGCGCCAAAGGAAAATCCCCGGATGTGGACAACCTGTTGGAATTAAACCTTTGCGTAGCGTTCCTGATGGACAAGACCGATCCGCAGCGTAAGGGGACTTATCAGGTGTTAAAGGAGTTGCAGCCCGTCATGGAGAAGATGAAAGCGCAGATGATCGATGACAAGGCTGCGGGATGTCACCTGCTCTCCCGTCTGGACCTGTCGAGCTTATCCACCATTCCCGAAGCGGGATTTTATTCGGTCTTTGCCGGATGGAGCCTGGGATTTGAATTCGAAACGCCATGAACGAGGATCTGATAAAACAAGAGTTTGTCCGGGAGAATATCGAAAGGGATATCCGGGCCATTTTCGAGGCGCAATACCTGATCGCCACCGAAAGGGTGTATACCTCTGCCATCTATCCGACTCAGGTCGGACAGGGGCGGAGCCTTGTCCGGGAACAGGGGTATGGACGCCTGGTGCGGGGTACTACCGGCCGGCTGCTCAGCGCCTTACGCAACCCCGTTTACAGCGTCGGGTTTTCCGGGCGGGGGTGGTCGCCACTTCCAACATCCCCCTCTATATCCGCTTCCTGGATATGAAGAAACATGGAAACTATGGCATCTATAACCGCCAGGTATGGGGAATCCTCTGGAACAATTCGCTCCAGACCATAAAATACGGATATGGCAAGGAGGTCCGCGACCGTATTTATGCCGGATTACAGGAAGCTTTCCAAAGAATGGAAATACGTACGGATTCCTAAAGACACATTGTCCTTTTGTCCGGGAGACGGCCCGCCTATTTTTGTCCTTAAAAATAACGTTATGGGAAAATTACAACCGGATTATATCACCTGGACGCTTTCGGTCAATGCGGACGGGTTGCAGAAGGAGATGCTGAAGGTGCGCAACAACACCAAAGAGCTCAAGGCGGAGAACGTGCGCCTGAAATCCTCCATGGAAAATCTTGCCATGCAGGGAAAACTCCAGAGCAAGGAGTATAAGGAACTGAATGCGCAACTCAAGGCCAACAACCGTACCATCTCGGAAAACGGGGAGAAGCTCCGCCTGCTCGAAAGCCGTCTGAACAACGCCGACAAATCGTATGCCCAGCTCTCAAAACAGGCCAGACAGCTTCGCAGGGAATTGGACAATACGGTAAAATCGTTACAACCCCAAGAGTACGCCCGTCTGGAGGCGGAACTGGCAAAGACCAAGGAGGCGATGGAGCAGCTAAGGCCCAAAGCCGAGGCGGTGAAAGAGTCATTTTTCAGCCTTACCAGGATGAAATCCGCGGTAGTCGGTTTTTTCGCCGGTATAGGTGCCAGTGCCGGCTCCTTCTTTGCAAACAGCATCTCGGAGGCCAGGTCCTGGATGTCCGAAGGTATCAGACTGGCGGCAAACGCCGACGGTGTCAGGCGCGCTTTTGACAAACTCGACCGCCCGGGGATACTTTCGGAGCTCAGGAAAGCCACTAAAGATACGGTGAATGACCTGGAGCTCATGCAGGCCGCGGTACGCGCCAAAGACTTTCGTATCCCGCTCGAGGACCTGGGGAAATACTTGCAGTTTGCCCGGTTAAAAGCACAGCAGACCGGACAGAGCGTGGATTATCTGACTGACTCGATCATAACCGGACTGGGTCGTAAATCACTGCTGATACTCGACAACTTAGGCCTGTCGGCCGCGGAGGTCAACGAGGAGATGGCCAAAACGGGGGATCTGATGGCAGCGGTGGCTGCAATCGTGGACAGGCAACTCGCGCAAGCGGGGGAGAATTACGTGTCGGCTGCGGACAAGGCCGCTCAAAAAGCCGCGGAGCTGCAAAACAGGCAGATGGAAATCGGAAGGCTCCTGCTTCCCCTGCAAGAAAAATGGAGCGGTCTCTTCCAGTCTCTCAAGCTCGGTTTTTCAGATGTGGCGCTCCGGGTATTGGAACATAAAAAAGCATCATTACGCTTATCTCCGTGGTTACCGGTTTTATTCTGGTTTATAAAACGGTTATTCTTCTGCAAAAACATGGAACGGGCTTTTAATGCTAGGCAAGGCGGTCAGCCTGGCCTACGCCTCGGTTGTGGCCATGCAGAGAGGAAACATCCTCAGAAGCGCTGCCGCCATGAAAATGTATAATGCCTCGGTGGCGTCCAACAACATCCTGGTAAAGGCATGCACCGCATCCACTTATCTGTTTGCCGCCGCCAAGGCGGTGCTTACCGGGAATATCAACAAGGCCCGGATTGCCATGCAGGCTTTTTATGCAATCACCAAAATAAGCCCGCTGGCCATAGTGGCCACCGTGGTCGCCGCCCTGACATACAAGCTGGTGTCTTATCGCAGGGAACTTACGGCGACGGAAAAAGCGGAGCGGAGCCTGCACCGGGTGCGGGCGCAGGCCGCCGACACCGTAGCCACCGAAACCCGGGAACTGAATACCCTCCTGGGAATCGCACGCAACGAGAAAATAAGCAAGGAGCAGCGGATGGAGGCTATAAAAAGGCTCAACGCCTTAAGTGAGGAATACCTTGGCGGTCTCAGGCTGGAAACAATCAACACCAGGGAAGCCACGGCCGCAGTGAAGGACTACACGGACAACCTGTTGTCCATGGCCAGGATACGCTCGGCAAACTCAAGGCTGGAGGAGATCCAGAAAGAAAAAAGGGCACTGGAGGAACAACGTAAGGATATCCATGCAAACCGGAATCTCTGGGACAGTTTCAAACTGGGGCTCGCCAAAGGGTTCAATTCTTTGTCCGTAGCGGTAAAGGGGTATTCCGACACCTGGTCGGAGGGGGTCATCCATGACTATTTTGCAAGGGAATTCGATCAAATACAAGCCTTGAACCAGGAAGAAAAGAAACTTACGCAGGAGATCACGGCCTCACAGCAGGATATCATTAAGGTCGATACCCAATCCGAGGCAAAAACCAAGGACCTTATCCAGGCCAAAAAGGAAGAGATTGCCCAGGCTGAGCGGGAAGTCGCCTCGACGCCGGCCCTGCTGGCCGCCAAAAACCGGAAACTCCAACAGTTGAACGAGGAGCTTAAAGCGTTGCAGCAGCTGGGGACTATCCGGGAAATCCCGGACGGATTCGCCTCGCAGACCGACAAGGTCCTCTCGGCCCTGAATGAGAGGCATGAAAAGGAGCTGCTCAAGATCCGGGAAAACAAGGAGAGGCAGCAGCAGACACAGGCGCAATACAATAAGGCCGTGCTGGCGGAAGACATAAGGTTTCACACCCAAAGGCTAGGTATCCTCGAAGGGCTGGAGAAAAAGACCGCCCGGACCAGACTCAGGCAGCTGGCCGGCATCCGGGCAAAAATGACGGAAAGCTCCGCCAAAATACTGGAGTTACAGCGGAAACTGGATGAAAACGAGGTTGCCCTGCTACAGGAACAGCGGGATAAAAAACTGGCCATACAGGAGGATACGTACAAGGCCGCCAAGGCACAGATAGAATTGAATTATGCAAACCTGCATATTACGCAGCAGCAGCGCGATATGTTGCTGTTGAGCCTGGAGGAGTCCAATTCCCGGGAAAGACTCGGTATCCTGAAGGAATACCGGAAGGATGTGGAAGCCCTGGAGCTACAGACGGGGGATGTGAAAATACAGGCCGTCAAACTCTCCGGGCAAAAGGTATTGGAGGCGGAGCTGGCCAACGCCAAAGACAGGGCCGCGCAGCAAAAGGCGATCGAAACCATGCTTTCCTCTTTCAAAAAAGAGTTCAACCTTTTCAATCTGCCGGATGAAACGGACCTTCAGCTCAAGGTGCTGGAAGCGTCATACCAGGCCCGGCTGGAACTGATCCGCAATGCGCTCAAAAACGAGCTTGTCACAAAGGATCAGGCCGCCCGGCAGGAAAGGGAGCTGGAAGAAGCGTACAGCACCGCAAAACTGAACATAACCCGGGGTGCTGAAGAGCGCAGAAACGGGATTTTGGAGAAGTACGGGCTGCTCGGATTCCAGCAACGCTATGCCATGCAGATGGCGGCCCTCAAGCGGGAGAAGGAACAGGGGTTGATAGGTGCCGAAGCATATGCAAAGGCCGAAAAGATGCTCAAGATACAGTTCTGGAAAGAGGCTTTCGATTATTATTCCAACCTGTTTTCAGGCGCTGTCTCGGCCCTGCAAAACGCCGAGATCGCGAACATGGAGGCCAAATATGACGCCGAGATCGCCGCGGCACAGGGAAACGCGCAGGAGGTCGAACGCCTGGAAACGGAGAAGGCGCAGAAGAAGCTGGAGATCGAGAAGAAATACGCCGACGTGCAGTTTGCCGTAAAAGCCAGCCAGATCATTGCCGACACGGCCGTGGCCATCATGAAAGCGCTCTCGCAACTGGGACCGATCGCAGGACCGGTGGCGGCAGCACTGATGGGAGTAACCGGGGCCGCCCAGCTGGCAGCGGCCAATGCTGAAAGACAAAAGGTAAAGAGCATGACGCTCTCCGGAGCGTCCGGCTCCACACCCGTAAGCGCCGAAAGGGTGGTGAACGCTTCCGGGGGATATGACCAGGGGGGGTACACCGGGGACGGAGACCGCTACGAGGTGGCGGGCGTCGTCCACAGGGGAGAGTACGTCATTCCGGTGCCGGAAATGAAGAACAAGCGGGTGGTTAATATGGTAAAGGTCATCGAAAGCATACGCCGCAACCGGACATCGGCCAATCCATGGCCCGGGTACTACGAGGGAGGGAAGGTCACGGAGAGAGAGCGCCCCGGACAGGACATCGACCGTCTGAACCGGGCGGCGGAGAAATTGGAAAGGGCCTCAAGGAACCTCTCCCGGCCGGCAAAAAGTTACGTCCTGCTGAGCGACATCAACGCGGCTCAGGATTTACAGAAGAGTTCAGAGAAACCATTTACAAGAACAGACCAATAATACAACCAGTATGGCATTAACCATTCAGACAGAGAAAGGGATATTCGACCTTCCCCGGGATTTCAGCGTGGAGATAGAGAACACGTCGCCCATATACACCGACAAGGGCAGCCAGACGATCGCATCGACGTTGCCGGCAACCGGGCACAATCTTTCGATGGTGGATTACATCCACCGGCCGGATATCCGCAATGCGCCAAAGCGGGACGCCGCGGCGGTGGTGACCGACGGGGTTTACCGGCGGACAGGAAAACTCAATATCACCTCCGTGTCAACGGAGTCGGGCATCGTATGCAATATCGGGTTTGACGAAAGCCTGATGTATGAAGCCTGGAAAAACGTTTCACTCAAGGAACTTCCGGGACTGCCGGTCATCAAATACCCGGAAGGCGTCGCAGCCCTTGCCCGTCACCTGGAGGAAGTGATGCGCTACCAAACCCCGGCGGATTATCACGTGTTCCGCATACAGGTGGCGTCTGAAACCCTGGAAGAGACGGAGTATCCGGAGTTCATCAACCCCATAGGGTCGGACGGGAAGACATACGCCCTGCTGAAGGAAGCACGGACCGAGAGGGTTGTCATATCGGGCCAGGCCGTAGATGTAAAGGTTCCCGCAGGATACGGGATATCGCCGTTCCTGAAGGTATCCCGCATATTGGAGATGATATTCTCGGCATACGGCTTTACATTGGTGGAGAATCCCTTTGCCACCGATTACCAGCTCAGCAAGATGGTCGTGCTCAACAATGTGGCGGACACCATTGTCACCGGAGAGATCGACTACAGGAATTTGATGCCGGACTGTACCGTCAACGAGTTCCTGGACGCGCTGTTTTGCCGTACCGGGGCCAAGGTTTACGTAAATGCCGGCCGGAAAGCCGTCATACGCCTGCTCAAGGATTCGATAGGCGCAACGGCATCCGCCGACTGGACACCGCTCAAGGCCTCGGAACCGGAAATAAGCTACACGCCCGCAAAGCAGCTCAAGCTCTCGGCGGGCACATCGTTCAAGGAAGCCGAACCGGCGGCGGACTCCTTTGAGAAATTCCTTAAGCCTTATGGGGGGATCATTACGGAATTTACAGGGGACCGGGACGTGCCCGACGAACTGTACATAACCTACCAGCCTTCCACCGGAAGATATTACAAGCGGGACATCGTGAACAAGAAAAAGAAGTGGATATCCAGCGACTTTTTCCCATGGGACAAGGGCACCCCCGGTGTGGAATACCTGGAGATAACGGGAAAGGACGAATGTGTCCCCATGGCATTTAAAACGGGGCTGCTGACTCCCGGATATCTGGCGGGGGCGGTCAACATCAACACAACCCTCAGAGGGGCCGCCAAGGAGCAGGGGGAGAAGAAGCAGACACCCCTGGCTTTCTGCTTCGCCATGGGGAAAACCAATCAGATTATAGGGGCCGGGGCCCTTGTGGAGGAGTATTATTTCGGCAGCTCACTCTGCCGGGAGCCCAAAGGCGAATACTTTCAGGACCCCGGGGGGAATGTTTACAGGTATTCACTGGTTTTCAGAGGAGAGGACGGGGCGTTTAACCGGTTCTTTAAAGAGTACGACGCGGTCCTGAGGCATGCCGATCATGTCTATGCGGTACAGATGAACCCGGACAGGGCCGGACTGCTGAAGCTGGACACTTCCCGGCCCGTCATGCTGCACGGACAAAGGATGATGGTCGAAAGCCTCAAGTACGCGCTTCCGCTGCGCAAAGGACGCCCTTGCCAGGTGAAACTGCGTTCCCTTAAACTTTTGCAGCCCTACGACCTGGACAAGGAGCAGGAATTGGTGCCGATGACTCCGCAGCAGGCGACATGGAAGGTCTTTACCTATTTCGACAGGGATATGGAACTCAGGGTGCAGGAGTTGCGGGAGCAGCCGGGGATCATCAGGGTCGATGTCGTGGCAAAAGAGGTGCTGACCAGGCCGGAAGAGGGTGATTTCGACATGTACCCGCCACCATCCTTGCAGGATGTTGCCGACAGAAGGAAGATCATGTACACCTATAAGGGGAAGCTCAAATACAGACCGTATCCACCGGGGCTTACACAGGAGGAGGTTGTAAACTACAGGGCGGGAGTCATTGCCGTAAAGATATAAATCCTGTCCTTTAAACTACCGCGCCAAACGGTCATTTTTGCAGCATGGAAACAAAAAATCAAAATAAGATAGTGACGGCGCCCTCCCTGGAAAATACACGGGAGCTTTACGGGATTTACCGCCAAAGATACGGGGCTGACAAGACCCCGGAGGACTTTTACCGGTTTATGACAACCCCCGGCGTGGAAAGGCGATCCTTTCTGCTTGAGAATACCCGAACGCGGCCGCTATCCATTAATAACACGATCATTCATAAGTGCGTATGAGTTTCGAGATTATCAGAAAAACCGGAGAGATCGCCTTTGTGGCAAACCCTATCGCCTTTGAGGTAAAAACCTCCGGGGAGGCCGAAATTGAAATCCGTCTCAGGGTTGGAGCACAGGAGGTGTTTTCAGCCTCCTACGTACCTTTTGGCGACAGGATCCATTTCGACATTGCCGAAATCTTGCAGCCCTTCGTTACTTCCGGACCCTTGGAGGACTCGGAGGATCTGATCCTGCCCGTATCCGGTTTTATGGCCGGTTACACGCTCGAGGTAAAAGGGCGGGAGACCCGGACACTCACCGGCAAGGTGATATGCGGGGGGATCAGCAAACAGGCGGCAAGGGAAATGGCCGGCAGGGGAACGGACTTTATCCTGAACCGGCTCAGGGATTATTCATCGCAATTCCTCTTTACCACGCGGACCCGCGGGAAGCATATTGCGATAAGGGAAACCGAAGTCTCCCCCTGATCTTCATTCATCCGGACAAAAGGATACAGGTGGAATCCGAATATGGAAACAGAATAAAACTGCCTGAAGGGACAGCCGGAGAAGTTTATGCTTTAAACATAGGGCGGATCCGGCGGGAGTTTTTCCACAGGTATAACCAGATCGTGTCATTCATCCGGGTATTGGTGCCGGCCGAAGAAGCCTTTGACATCTCTTTCACACCCGGGGAAGTGTCAGAAAACGGACTGTCATTTCTCTTCAGAAACTCTTTGGGATGCTATGAAGTGATAGAAATGCCGGGGAAAATGATTTGCTCCCTTGACCGGGGGGATGATGAAAACTACCGGACATTCGATGAAGAGGGCGGTGATTATATAACCGGACGTCCAAGGCCCGACCTCCTGCAAAAAATGAAGCTGAATACAGGATTCAAGAGAAAAACAGAGCTGAAATTCATTCAGGACCTGCTCTCCTCGGATGATATCCGGCTGCTTAACGGAACCGCCCGAAGGCGTGTACTGGTAACTTGCGAAGAGTACGGTTATGAAGAACCCATGAAGGAGCCGACATCCCTGGTGCTCGATATCGAGGTTGCCGAGCGGGAATCCAATTACACCCCGGACATGGACGGGGAGAACGCCCCGCCTTTCATCGAACTTCTGCCCGGGGAGGTGGAAATACCCTCAGAAGGAGGGCAGGTCAGGGTACGGGTCGAATCAAATATCATGTGGGAGGTGGTTTGATTCCTAGTTCTTACGGAACTTGGAAAACACCTCGGACGGGGAGTGAAAGCAAAGCGAATTAAAAACAGTAGAAATCATTTAATAAATTACGATTAGTATGGCAAAAGCAAGTTGGTGCAATGTAAGCCCCATGTCAGGAAGTGAGAACGGGACTTTAACAATCAGTGCGGCAGCACATGCCGGACGGGAGGCCCGCAGTACGACAGTGACCGTCACGGCTAAAAACGGAACGAAGCCCTCGGCCAGTATAGCGGTATCACAAGCCGGCGTAGGAGTGCAATTAACGATGGATACCTCTAAACCGGATTTACCCGGAGAAGGAGGGTCTGTCACTATTAACGGGAACTCTAACAGCCCGACATTGAAAATATCGGTTCCTCTGATTAACTTTCCGGGGGTTACCGCTTCCGCAAAATTCAATGCTCCGGGAATTACTGACAAAGTGCTTGCCGCCTCAGAGACGGTTACTATCCCAGGAGACCCCGGAGCGAACGGTTCTTATGCGTTTTCCATCAAACTGGAAATAGCCCGCAATCCGTTGCCCACACCGTTAGCTCCTAATGTTGACGTGACTGATAGTGCAGGAAAAATGGTAAGGTGCCAATTTAAATGGGCAGCGGGAGCATCTGCTCTTTCGGTGAACAAGTCCTCGCTATCGCTTGTGAATGCAGGGACAGGACAAACGGTAGACGTTACCTCCAATGACGAATGGGCAGTATCATAAGAAAAAAGGATAGGTTGCGATTTAGACGTTTCCTATCCTTTCTCTTTATATCCGATTAAGAGACGTTCCAATCATCATTGGAAGTAACATTTACGGTTTGCCCGGTTCCACCGTTAACCAATGACAAAGAGGACTTGTTCACTGAAAGAGAAGACGCACCCGCTTTCCAAGTGAAAGTACATTGTTTAGCTGAATTGGTATCATCCGTCAGCCTAAAAGTCACTACAGCGTCAACCGGAAACATCGAAGCGGGAAAAGTTAATGTCGCCACAAAGTTAAAACGCCCCGATGCTCCGGGGTCCCCCGGAATAGCCACATTATTTCCTATATTCCCACCGTTTACCGCCACTTTTACATAATTATCGTCTATAGGCATATCTACTCCCATAACTCTTGCGGTACAGGTCCACTTTAATTTTGAACTATTAGACGTTCCGTTTATGTTAACGACTCCTCCGGAAGAGGGAAGGTCCGGTTTGCTTGTATCCATGGTTGTGGATACCCCTGCACCTGCCTGAGATACCGCTATACTGGCTGAGGGTCTCGTTCCGTTTGCCGCTGTTACGGTAACTACTGTATTTCGTGCTACACGTCCTGTGTGAGCACCCGCACTGATTGTCAAAACGCCATCTCTCTTGCCTGACATGGGGCTTACATTGCACCAACTTGCTTTTGCCATAATTGTAATTTATTAAATGATTTATTTCTACTGTTTTGATTCGCTTTGCTTTTACTCCCCGTCCGGGGTATTTTCCAAGTTCCGTAAGAACTAGGATGTCCTTTACGCCCTGAAAAGAGTATGCGAACTTTGCGGCAACCATTAAAATTACATCGACATGAAACTTATTATTTATAACAGCCGGCTTGCAAAACGCATGCTGTTTCCGGGGTATTCGACAATCATGTTATTTGGCATTATCCTGACTAAAAGAAGGAAAGAAGAATGTCCGCCTGCATTGATCCGACATGAGCAAATACATCAAAAACAGTATTTTGAGTGTTTTATACTCCTTGTTTTACCGGCTATCCTGTTTACTCCATGGATGCTGACCTTATGCCCTTTGAGTTTCTATATACTTTATCTGGCAGAGTGGTTCATAAGTTTCGTATGGTATTTTTGGAGTCAAGGAATGACAGATCCGGGCAGAGCCGGCCATAGGGCATATATGTCGTCGGCCATGGAGATGGAGGCTAAGGTAAAAGAGGTAGAAGCAGGGTATCTCGAAAGAAGAAAACACTTTGCATTTATGAGGTATTACGACAAAATATAAATGAGATACAACGGAGAATACCTAATTATAGGTAAATTAAAGTAGAGTTCTCCATAGTTTAACTTTTTTAACCAATAATAGTATGCAGGAATGTATTAATGAAATACTTTTGTGCAAAAATATATTTATTCGCCATAAAAACACTTCGTTGTGAAACGCGGGAGTTGCTTATATTTTATAGAAAAGGAGAAGAAAAATCTCCAATCTACACTAGGGGATACATATCTCTTCACTAATAAATGATCCCCACTCAGTGTTTAAGTTAAATTTTTATATGTATCCCCGCCACTTAGTGATAAGAGGCGGGGTTTGTTTTGGAAAATCATTACCCCTATTTAATAACTTACTTCAATGGATATGGTAGTTTCCCTATAGATAAAAGTCCCGTTATTTATCGAATATACAAGGTCATCTACTGAAATACACAAGGTGATTTTGGGGAATTATGCCACAATATGTATAGCGATTCTACACTTTTTCTACAATCCTTTTTTAGTCATATTATATAATAATCTATTTATCAGCATATTATACTTATTATAAGACTTTGGCATACACCTTGCTCTTTGATAGATAAAGTTAGTTTTAATTATCCATACTAAAAATGTAATTATGAAGAAAGTATTAGTAGCATTGACAATGGTTATGGGGATGGGCAGCGCAGTAGCGTTTGCACAAGAACCGGTTAAGCTCCCCGCTATGGAACAGAATCAACAAACATCTCAAGACAAATTCACAAAGATTACTGTCAAAGAGCTTCCGCAAGTAGTCAAGAGTACTTTGTCCAAGGATTACGAAGGAACTATAGTTAAAGAGGCTTTCGTTGCTGAAAAAGAAAACGGAAAGGTTTACAAGATAATTGTAACAGCAATCAAAGAAGACCAATCAACTGAAGAGATAACTGTATTGTTGAATGAAAAAGGGGAACCTGTGAATGAAAAAGATTGCTAAGGAAAGCATTTCATTCACTATGTGACGAAATCAATTTCTTTTTTTAATCTTTAAGTACGAAAAAGAGGGGAATAAATACCTCTTGAAGGCAAAACAGTGATTAGTACCTTCTCCAAGCGTAAATGTGTTAATAGTGTCCTGCTTCTTAGTGATAAGAAGCAGGAATTAAAAAAGTAGGTTTAAAGCGAATTATAATTTATATGTACACTTTTTTCTAAAAAATCTTTCATTAAATTATTTGCCACAAAATCCTCGTTGAGAAACGCGGAAGGTAGTTTGTTTTATATGGGAATGGCTTAATATTACCCCTCTTGCACTATCGGTCATTCTCGAGAAAGCTATTCATAAATAGTAATCTTTTTATTCTATCCCGCTTCTTAGTGATAAGAGGCGGGATTTTGTTTTCATATCCTCACCTAAAGATTTATCCTTCCCGTGTCTCAGATCTCCCTTTGCTAACTTAAAGAGCGCGTGCTAATCACTATTTATTGGTACTCCCCATTCCTTGAAAAAGTGCATATCTTTAAAACAGGAAAATCCTAAATAAAATTTTCTAAAAAGGTGTATTTTTACCCAAGTATATATTATGTTTTAATTATATAATATTATATTTGCATCGGTTAATATTTCGTTGGGAAACGGAACACTCGATTATGTTTAGTTAGTGTAAAAGATAGGAAAACAGAAAAAGAGATTTCTGTATATAGTAAATGTATGATATTACATTTTTCACTTTTGCATAGTATAATTTTATAATTGTTGGTACTGCTTCTACAAAATGAAGAAGCGAAGATGTTTTTTACGCTAAACAAAATTGTACAGTGTATTGCCTACGTTACGAAACGCAGGCAATATAATTAATAACACCAACATGACCATTGGGCTGTTTGAATGTGAATAGATGGCCGGGAACACGCAAGTAATAATTTATTAGATTGTTGTGAAACAAGACTTATCCCTCTATTATAAATCCAGTGTGTATCAACCAAAGAGAGGGGAGTTTGCTTCAAATATATATATCCCCTCTCCACTACATCGCATGAAGCGAAGTTTAGTTAAAAATCTATTTCTTAGAGCAAGGACTAAAAAAACTCTCATGCTTAGTATTCAGTATATATTGCCTACGTTGGGAAACGTAGGCAATATTATTCTTTTCTTCAACAGTATTTCATTTCAAGTTCTCTAAATAATCAAGCACCTGTCGGTTGGCTTTGTCCACTTTCTCCATATCATAATCGATATAAATACTTGTAGTTTTACACCCAAATTCATGACCAAGGGCCAATGAAATAACATCTTTTGACACTCCTATTTTATGTGCTATTGTCGCCCATGTATGACGCGCCCAATAAACCGTTAGCTCTGGAAATAAGGGAAAGCGTTTTTTTACTCGTCTTCTTTTACCATTAATCACCTTTTCTACTAGTTCAACACTTCCGATCTCTTGGAGGTTTTCATTAAGTCTGTGAGCGTAATCTTTATAATTCTTGTAACGCTCAAGAATATTAAGTAAATACTTACTTCCTTTGTATCGTTCGATTATCTCGGCTGCTTCGGGTTCTACTTTTATATTGTATATTTTCTTAGTCTTAGCCCTTCGATATTCAATTCTGCCGTTTCTAATTTTCTCCAAACGACATAAATCAACAGTATTTATGCCTACAAGATAGAAAATTAACATAAAAATATCAACATATTGCTTCTGATGCTCTTCGCAAGGATAATCTCTTAGAGTCACAAGTTCCTCTGGAGTCAATGCCCTTTTTGCAGTTGCCTCTTGTTTTATTTTAAATCTCCTAAATGGATAACATGAAATAGTTTCAGTATTAAGAGCATCATTAAATACAGCTCGGATATTTCTCATGTGAATACTAATCGAGTTAACTTTAGAGGTCTCTGAAAGATGAATCTCAAAACTCTTTAGCCAAGCATAGGTCACATCTTCAAATCTAAACTTATCTGGTACATCCACAAAACGACATATGCGATCAAGTGTATATTGGTAGACTGCCTTCGTTTGGGGATTTTTCTTTCCTTCCACAAACCTTGTATAATACTGCACAAAAGAACATCCAGTTTCTTCCTGTTTCTCCTCTAATTTTCCCCTCAATAATATTCGTTGAAGATGCTCCTTGAACTGTTTTCCTGTCATTAAGTCCAACTTTCCGGCAATCCTTAAATTCAATAATTCCGTTTCAGCACAATGCACTCGCTGGGAGATATAGCCATTAAGGAATGACTTGTTAGGACCATTGATCACCTTTCCTTTTGTGGAATCCCACTGATCTGGAGATAATAAAATACCAAGATTGATTAAGGCCTGCTGCCTTTTGTGTGTGACATTAATTTTAAGAGGAAACTTTCCATCTTTCCTATTCACACGTTTGTCGAAATACAATTTAATAGAAGCCATAATAAATACTCAAGATTTGCATGATTTTTGCATGATTCGGCATCCGAAATGCCCAAAATTCATCCAAATAATGCAATTAAACTCTTTTTTTAATGACTATTAGCAGAAAAAAAATGCCAATAATCAAGTTCTAAAACTTAAATATCAGCATTTTCTTTGTCGGGGTAGCGGGATTCGAACCCACGACCCCCAGCTCCCAAAGCTGGTGCGCTAACCGGACTGCGCTACACCCGTTTATAGGAAGTTCCTTTACAAAAGCGGTGCAAAGATAGGGACTATTTTTTAATATACAATAGTGGAGGAACGTTTTTTGATATTTATTTTTTAACACCCTGTCCGTCATATATTTGAATATGAAATAAAAAAAGAGGATTACTCATTAAAAGAGTCCCGGTTCTGATGGAATCGGGACTCTTTTACCAAACAAACGACAGAGAACAGTTACTCAAGATCCTCTTTTACTACTTCATCTATCTCCTTGAGCTTCTTCTCTTTTGACTTTTTGTTTCCGGCAGATTTCTTTTTGGTATCATCATACACATTGTCTGCACGGTCTTCCATCTCTTCACTCCAATCGTCATACATATTTGTTGCCGGCTGGCCGGTAAGAGTGGTATTCTCTTCTGCGATAGGTACATCTCTGTTAATTACTTTTGCCATATGTTCTACATTTTATTATTATGCTATAAAGACAATAAAAAATAGAAAAAGTTCTCCGTGTTAATGAAGTTTGATACTATTAGATAGATTTTAAAGCGGTATTTCAAGTTATATTTCCGAAAGTAGTGAACTAAATGCCGTTTCAAATGTATAATACAGAAATATCACTATTAAAACGAATGTCATGAGATTGAAAACTCCCAAACCGATACGGCTTATTGCCCTTGCCAGCATAGCCTTGTTTATAGACAGTTCTGTTTCCATTCCCTGCGTCAGCGTAAAGGACCGGACCGAAGTAGACGAAACAGGTAACCCGCTTTATTCATTACCTAAATAACAACTCTTATGCTTACACAATTTTTAAATCTACTTGCTACTATCATCAGCGTCATCAGTTTGCTAATCGTAACTTATGGCGCGCTTATTGCCATTATTTCTTTCATTATCAATGAACTGAAGAGAATAACCGGAGCTTACACCCCGACCAATATCCGAAAGTTGAGAGCCGTGTTCGGCACTTACCTGCTATTGGGGTTGGAGTTCCTTATCGCTTCGGACATATTGAAAACGGTATTGGAACCTACAATGAACGAACTGATTATTCTGGGAGGTATTGTCGTCGTAAGAACCATATTATCGGTGTTCCTCAACAAAGAAATCAAAGAATTGGAAACAGAAAATAACTAAAACATAGTGAACCAACCATCTGTAATGGCGTTTATATCATTATTAATAAAAGAAAGGAGATCGGACTTATGAATACCGAAAAAGAGAAAACTTCATCAGAAGAACAAAAAAAGGCTGAAAAAGTGCTTAAAGACAAAGTTCCCGTACAGCAAACCGGAACCTACAGCGAAGCCACCAAGAAAGAAGTGCGCGACGCAGTAAAAGAACTCAATCCGGACATGAGCGGATTGGATAGGGGTTAACAGCCCCTATCTTCCCGGAAACATCAGTGTAAAGCAGCTTCCTTTCCCTATCTCTGAGGAGACTGTAATGGTGCCGCCATGCAGATTCATGATCTGCTTACATAAACTGAGTCCGATGCCGGACCCCGATGGCTTGGTCGTAAAGAACGGAACAAATACTTTGTCTATCACTTCCGGAAGAATGCCTTCGCCGTTGTCACGCACCGTGAGACTGCAAACTTTTCCGGGGACCTGTTCCAACTCTACTTCTATCTGCGGTGCAGTATTTTGTCCGCAGGACTCTTTGGCATTTTTAATCAGATTGATCAGCACCTGCTCTATCTGGGCACGATCAATGTACAGAGTGGCCCCCCTGTGTGTTGCCGCAAAATGAATGAACGAATCAGGGAAGAGTTTCCTTAGGTCGGAAAAGAGTTCGTCCACCGCTACCGATGTGCAGGCAGGAGTGGGGATACGAGTCAACCGACGGTAGTTTTCCACAAAACCGAGCAGCCCTTTACTTCTCCGATGGATGGTCTGCATGGCTTGCAACATCACTCCGTATTCTTTCTCACTGAGCCGTTCGGGTATTCCGCGTTCACTCAATGTTTCGGATAATGAAATGATAGGAGTGATAGAGTTCATTATTTCATGGGTCAATACCCGTATCAACTTCTGCCAGGCTTCCATCTCGTTACGTTCCAATACCGAATGGATGTTTTTCAGGCTGACCAACAGCCTTTCCTTATTTTGTGCGGCAAACAAAGTACATGATACCGCCATCTCTACCGAGGCTCCTTGCTGCCGGATACGTACCACCTGCGTCTCGTTCCAGGAGGTGGTCAGCCACTCCTGAGGCAACCGGGATTCTTGTCCGACCAGTGCCACGGCCGCACGGTTCATCCATTCCACCCGGCCCGAACGGTCAGTCACCACCACAGCCGTATCTACCTTATTTAAAAGGTTCTCGTAATACTGGTGCTTGATCTCTTCCTCGAGCAGGCGTCCACGGAACAACCTAAGCGTCTGAGAGAGTTCGTCCGCCAGTTCAACCATCATCTTGCTTTTAAACGGCGGCTGAAAGTTCTGCGTCATGTCATTGAAGCGGATGCAGTCTGTCAGTCGTCTCATCATGCCTGCCAATTTCATCTGGATGGAATAGAGATGAACGCCTGTAGCGATCAGCAGGATGCCCACAATCAGAGTGCTGAACCATAATTCGTAACAGAACAGCAAGTATCCTCCGATGGAGAGCACCACCAACAATAGAATGTGCAGCACCACACTGATGGAATAGCGTTTCATAAGCCCAGTTTTTCAAGTTTACGATAAAGAGCAAAACGGGTGATACCAAGATACTCGGCTGCCCGGGTGATGTTCCCCTCGCTCAGCCGCATGGCTTTCTCTACCGCTTGCCGTTCCAACAATTCCAGATTGAGTACCTCTTCCTCTTTCTTTTGCCGGACAGAAGAGTGGAAAAGAAAGTTCTCAGGCTTCAGCAGGGAGCCGTCACCCAAAATCACGGCACGCTCTATGGTATGTTGCAACTCGCGTACATTGCCCGGCCAATTATACTTCAGTAACTTATTCTTTGCCTCGCGCGTCAGCCCGTGCATCTCCTTCTTATATTTGCGGGCATAGCGCTCTAAAAAGAACTCGGCCAGCAGAATGACATCGTTACCACGCTCCCGTAGAGGAGGAATATGAATTTCTATCGTATTGATGCGATAGAGCAGATCCTGACGGAAGTTACCTTCATCCACCATTGCCCTGATATCGGCATTCGTCGCACAGATCAGGCGGACATCGATAGGTACCGACTGAGTAGAGCCTAACCGGCTGATCTGCCTTTTCTCTATCGCAGTGAGCAGTTTCGATTGCATAGGGAGCGAAAGGTTACCTATTTCATCCAGAAACAGAGTACCCCCTGTCGCCACTTCCATGCGTCCCGCCTTTGCTTTGCGTGCGTCGGTGAAAGCACCTTTCTCGTATCCGAATAATTCGCTTTCGAACAACTGTTCGGGAATACTGCCCAGGTCGATCGTTACAAACGGTTTACCGTATCGGGGAGAACAACGGTACAGCAAGCGGGCAATCACATCTTTTCCGGTACCGTTTTCACCCAGAATCAGGATATTGGCATCCGTCTCGCTTAACTTGTTGATGGTTGAAAACACCTCTTGCATAGCCTCCGATTCACCGATAATCTCATTTTCGGGTCCACCCTGTCCGCTCAGCACTTCTACCTGCTCCTTCAGCATATTCACTTCATGACGTGACTGCCGGAGTTTCATGCCCGAAGAGAGTGTAGCCAGCAGTTTCTCTTTTTCCCATGGTTTGGGGATAAAGTCCGTTGCACCTGCTTTGATGGCACGCACAGCCTTGTCCGTATCGGCATAAGCCGTCATAAAAATCACAATGGCCTGCGGATCGATCTTCAGAATCTGTTCCAGACTCTCAAATCCTTCCTGCCCACTGATGGCATCACGACTGAAGTTCATATCGAGCAAAATGATGTCCGGACCGAACGTAGTCATGAAGTGTTCGATGCGATCGGGAGTAGTAGCCACCTTAATCTTTTTCAGTATAAGGTTCGAGCAATAGATTGAGGGCGAACAACACATCCTCGTTATCGTCTACAATTAATATTTTTCCAAGCTGTTCCATGTTATATTACGAGCTAATTTACTTTCCTTTAAAGAATAGGATATACCAGTTGTACAACTCGTCGTGTACCAGTTGTACATCTCGTCATGCACCAGTTGTACAACTCGTCGTGTACCGGTTATACATCTCGTACATCTTATCTTACCATGTAATGATGCTAAAGTAAGCCGGATATATTCACTTACCTTTAGCCTGAGGGCAAAGGTACATATTATATCCATGTGTTGTGTGTGCTAATTCGCACTATTTTTGTGCGTATATGCACACGAAAGCAATAGGGAATAAAGATGCAAACTATTAATAAACAAAATATTACACGTATGGCACGGCTTTTGAATGGTTTATAGAAAAAGAAATGCACAATGAACTTGAAAACGATACTTATCATTGCCGGATGCAGTTATATCTTTCCGGCAACTGCACAGGAACGCACGATGGAGCTCTCGCTGGACGAAACCGTAAAGCTTGCCAAGCTTCAGTCACCCGACGCACAAACCGCACGCCACAGTTTCCGCTCAGCCTACTGGAACTATAAATATTACAGGGCGAACTATCTGCCTGCCTTGAGCCTGACCTCGGACCCAAACCTGAACCGGGCTATCAATAAGGTAACACTGGGAGACGGAACCGTGAAGTTTGTAGAACAAAACATGCTCAGCACCGACCTTACTCTGAATTTAACACAGAACATTCCATGGACCGGCGGTTCACTGTTTGTGGAAACGGCAGCACAACGAATGGATATCTTCAGCGACCACACGACAGCCTGGCAGACTTCACCTATTAATATAGGCTATCGTCAGTCGCTCTTCGGATATAACAGCCTGAAGTGGGATCGCCGCATCGAACCGGTCCGCTACCGGGAAGCAAAGAAATCGTATGTAGAAACACTGGAACTGGTGGCCACGCGTGCTACTCAAAAATTCTTTAACCTTGCCACCGCACAGAGCAATTACGAAACCGCCACTACCAATTACGCTAACGCAGACACACTCTATCAATATGCCCAGGGACGCTACAACATCGGTACCATCACCGAAAACGAAATGCTGCAACTGGAACTGAACAAACTGACCGAAGAAACCAACCGAATGAATGCCCGTATCGAGATGGACAACTGCATGCAGGAGCTACGCTCGTATCTGGGCATTCAGAGTGACGAGGAACTCAAGGTGAAAATCAACGACCACGTACCCGACTTCAGTGTAGAACTGCACGAAGCCTTATTACTGGCCAACGAAAACAGTCCGGAAATACAAAACATGATACGCCGGAAACTGGAGAGCGAAAGCAACGTGTCATACGCCCGTGCCAATGCCGGACTGAAAGCGGATATTTATCTGCGTTTCGGCCTGACACAAACTGCCGACAAGCTGGGAAGCGCCTACAAGAGGCCATTGGACCAGCAGTACGTCAGCCTGAGTGTAGCACTACCCATCCTCGACTGGGGACGGGGCAAGGGCAAAGTGCGCGTGGCACGCTCCAACCGCGACCTTGTGTACACACAGGTGGAACAAGACAAGACCGATTTCGAACTAAACATACGCAAACTGGTGAAACAATTTAATCTTCAGGCCCAGCGGGTCAGAATAGCCGCGCGAACCGATGAAACAGCTCAACGACGCAGCGACGTGGCCCGCAAACTTTATCTGCTGGGCAAGTCTACCATTCTCGATCTAAACGCTTCCATCACCGAGAAGGACCAGGCACGCCGCAACTACATAACGGCTCTTTACAACTACTGGAGTCTGTATTACACGTTGCGCAGCCTTACTCTTTTCGACTTTGAAGGCAAAACGCCGCTTACCGAGAATTATGACCTGCTGATAGACTGACCGGAATTATAAACTACAAATCGAAAAAACAAAATAATATGGATATTAAAATTGAAAAGAAACCCTGGTACATCCGCTATAAATTCTACATAGCCGGAGGAATTGCATTTGTCGCTTTCCTTGTTTACGTCATCATTCTGTCGGCCGGGCCGCGCAAGCTCCGCATCGAGTCGGAAAACATACAGATAGCCGAAGTCAAAGATGACAAGTTTATGGAATACGTCGATGTGGAAGGATTGATACAGCCTATTCTCACCATTAAAGTAAACACCCGTGAAGCGGGAAGCGTAGAGCGTATCATAGCCGAGGAAGGCAGTTTGCTCCAGAAAGGAGATACGATTCTGACCCTCTCGAATCCGGACTTGCTGCGTAGCATCGAAGACCAGCGGGACGACTGGGAGAAGCAACGCATCACTTATCAGGAGAAAGAAATCGAAATGGAACAGAAAAGCCTGAGCCTGAAACAACAGACGCTGGAAACCAATTACGAACTGGCACGCCTGAAAAAAAGTTTCACGTTGGACAAAGAAGAATTCCGCATGGGCATCAAGAGTAAAGCACAACTCGAAGTGTCGGAAGACGAATACAATTACAAGGTGAAGAATGCCGAACTGCAACGCGAAGGTCTTCGCCACGATTCGGCCGTGACCATCATCCGCAAAGATCTGATACGAACCGATATGGAGCGGGAGCGTAAGAAGTATGAACGGGCCACAGAGCGTCTGGGCAATCTGGTAGTAAAAGCACCTATCAGCGGACAGCTGAGCTTTGTGAAAGTTACTCCAGGACAGCAGGTGGGCTCCAGTGAAAGTATCGCCGAAATCAAAGTACTCGATCAATATAAGATCCATACTTCATTGAGCGAATACTACATCGACCGCATTACCACCGGACTGCCTGCTACTGTCAACTATCAGGGTAAAAAGTATCCGCTTCGCATCACAAAAGTTGTGCCCGAGGTAAAAGACCGCATGTTCGACGTCGATCTGGTCTTCACCGGCGAAATGCCCGATAACGTACGTGTAGGTAAGAGTTTCCGTGTCCAGATTGAATTGGGACAGCCTGAACAAGCCATCGTCATCCCACGCGGCAACTTCTATCAGGGCACCGGCGGACAGTGGATTTACAAAGCCAATGCATCTAAAACCAAGGCCGTACGTACGCCTATCACCATCGGACGCCAGAATCCGCAACAATATGAAATTACCGGAGGATTAGAGCCCGGAGATTATGTCGTTACAACAGGATATGATACCTTTGGCGAGGCAGAAGAATTAATACTTAAGTAATATAAAAATGAATCGAACTCACCACAGAATGGCACAGGGTTACACAGAGATAGTTCTCTCTTAATATCTTAATAAGCAAGAGGTTAAAACTCTTTCAGACTCTGTGTTACTCCGTGGTGAATCAAACTCAAAATCATACAAACATGAAAACCATAAGGCTGGCCTGGAAGGCTCTGGCACGTTTCAGAACATATACATTCATCAATATACTGGGCTTGGCCTTGAGTCTGGCTTGTGTACTTATCATCCTCCGGTATATCCATCAGGAGGTTACCGTAAATCATTTCTGCAAAGACCTTGAAAACACCTATCTGCTATATATCGAGTACGAAGATGGAAGGCGGACAATAAGCAGTAATGAAGATAGGAATAACGACCCCAACTTTATCGATCCGCTGAACGACCCGTCTGTCTTGAAAAGTACCCGATGGATTAACTTTCCGGAAGACAGGATTACAGTAGGGAAACAGATATATAATGTAAAAACCGTAGTGACCGACAGTGTGTTTCTGCAGATATTACCCTATCCGTCCGTGTCCGGCATTTCATCTCTGAAGTCTCCGAATGACGCCATCATCACCCGGCGATTGGCTGAAAGATTGTTTGGAAAAGAGAATCCTATTGGGAAAACAATGATTTACAGCACGGGGGACATCGTCACAGTTACGGGAGTAATAGGAGAGCCGACGACGAAAAGCTTTTTAGATTTCGACCTTATTATATCCGAACGATTGCAACATTCATGGTCGCGTTTAAGCAATAGTCTGGTACAACTGATACCCGGAACGGACTTTAAGAAACTGAACGTCAAGAACGAGAAGTTTATGAAGTTAAGGTGCCATATGGATGCACCGACCCGCCTGCAGTTCTTTCCATTAAAAGATTTCTATTTCGATAAGACTGTCCGCGTTTATAATAACAATATCCGGAAAGGCAACTACAATAATATCTTAGTACTTGCCGTTGTCACCATTGCTTTGTTGATAATCGGCTTGTTCAATTTCATCAACATCTATACGGTGATGATGCTCAAGCGTGCCAGAGAGTTTGGAGTCAAAAAAGTATATGGTGCCGGCGCAAAGGATGTATTCGCACAGATTTTCACTGAAAACTTTATCCTGACAGGCATGGCTCTATGCATATCCTGGTGCATTATCGAAATAACCGGTGGCATGATGGAACATGTGCTCCGGATACCGCAAACCTCCAATACGGAATTTAGTGCCACATTATCCGTAGGAATCCTGATTCTGTTGCCATTATTGACTTCTATTTATCCATTCATCAGATACAACTACGTTTCACCTTCCGTATCTATCCGTTCGGTAAATGCGGGAGGACATTCCATCGTATCCCGTGTGCTGTTTTTATTCGTTCAATACATCATCACCTTTGTACTTATTATTGTTTCCCTCTTTTTCACGAAGCAAGTCCGCTTCATGCTGTCTGCCGATCTGAACTATACCACCAAGGACATCATTCAATGTCAGTTATACGCCGAACGCTCTTCGTATGATATAAATATATCAGACGAAGAGTGGGAGAGACGGAAGCAGAGAGAGAAAAGTAATCTGGCCTACATCAAAGAAGAGATGGATCATTCCCCGCTCTTTATCCGTTGGGAATATGGAGAGAACCCGAATCAGCTGGATGACAATTATATCAATGTGCGGAATGCACGGCGGGACGAGTTCAAGCAAGTTATTTACAGCAGCCTGAGCAATAAATATATTGAACTGTTCGGCTTTCAGCTAAAAGAAGGCCGCCTATGGAATGATTCTGTCGACCAATGGACTGATTATAAAATGATCATCAACGAATCGGCCAAATCACTTCTGGAAATAGATAATATAGAAACAGCCCTGATTCAGCCTGAAAGGAGATTGTGGTGGTCCTTGTCAAAATCCGAAGAAATGAAGAAGAATCCTCCATATCAGGTTATCGGAGTGATCAAGGACTTCAAAATCGGCCATTTATCGAAAACCACTCCTCCGCTCTTTATCGTTTACGAAGATCCGCGGGGCAGCTACAGAGACCGGTTGATGGCACAAATCGTTCCCGGAAAAAAGCAAGAAGCCATTGCCTTCCTGAAAAAACTGCGCGATGAAATACTGGGCGAAGGTGAGTTTGAATACAGCTTTTTAGAAGACGAGATAGCGACCATGTATCAGGAAGACAAGCGAACTGCCGAGATATACTCCCTGTTCAGTATCATTGCCATTCTTATATCTTGCCTGGGACTGTTCGGATTGTCCATGTTCGACATCCGTCAGCGATATCGTGAAATAGCACTACGCAAGGTAAACGGCGCTACCCTGAAAGAGATCTATCCGCTTCTATTAAAGAAATACTCGATTATCCTGGGAATGGCATTCATCATTTCGGCACCTCTGTCCTGGTATATCATTTCGAAATATCTGGAAGGATTCGCCAACAAAGCTCCTATATCCTGGTGGCTGTTTGCAATTGCCGCCATAGTGACTGCTTTCATATCACTGGCCACTCTGATATGGCAAATACGGAAAGCTGCCAATATCAATCCGGCCAAAGTATTGAAAGGAGAGTAGTAAATTTGTATTTTTGTGCGCATGCGCACTATGATCGTGCTAATTCACACAGTGTGTTTTAACATCACAAGCACATAAATAATAGTGTTTCAACAAGTTGGCTTTTTGGCATACTTCTTGAAACACTATTTGTAAAAACAAGAACCCGAATGATACGACATTATTTTAAAATCGCTTTCCGCAATCTGCTGAAATATAAAACCCAAAGTATTATCAGCATTATCGGACTAGCTGTAGGAATCACCTGCTTTGCCCTTGCTACACTATGGATACGCTACGAGATGACATACGACACCTTTCATCGGAGAGCCGACGACATCTACCTGGTAAGAGCACAACTCACAATCACAGACGGCACGCTCAGCAACTCAATGCCTTATCCGGCTATAGAGTATCTACGGAAGAACATATCTGAGATTGAAGATATATGTGGCATATCTCCGTTCAAAACCAATCTTCGATTCAAAGACAAGGGTGGGGATTTATTGGCCATTGAGGTGGACTCTGCGTTTATACGCATGTTTGATGTGCGTATCCTGCAAGGCAATGTCAATTTTCTAAAGAAAAAGAGCAACGAGATAGCCATAACCGAAGCGGTAGCGAAAGAATGGTTCGGCAACGAAAGTCCTCTTGGAAAAGAGATTGAGTTGGGAAGCCGGCCATGTAAAGTGTGTGCCGTTGTCAGCGGATGGTCGCAACATTCAAATCTTTCATACGGGGCCTTGCTTCCGGCACGCCACCATCCAAGCTGGCAAAGCAATTCAGAACAGATATTTGTCCGCATCTTGCCGGATACCGACAAATCAGCTCTTCAAAAAAGGATAAGCAGCCTCGATGCTTCCTCACAGGAGAAAGAGAGTACATTAGGTAAATTGAATTTTACCCCGATTACTTCGCTCCGCTATTCTGATTATCTGCAAAAAGACGAGATCGTTATTTCATTCAACTACATTCGCTATTTTGCAATGGCAGGAGTATTGGTCATTGTATGTTCATTATTCAATTATCTGACCCTGTTTGTCAGCCGTCTTCGAATGCGCGGTCGTGAACTGGGACTCCGAAAGGTTTGTGGATCTACCAACCGTTCGTTGTTCGCATTGCTATCTGTCGAATACCTGATTGTCTTGCTAGCCGGTTCTCTGCTGGGCATGGCTTTCATCGAGGCCTGCTTACCCCATTTCATAGAACTGGCTCAGATATCAGAAGCTACCCCGCTGTATACAGAAGTCATCATTTACATACTGGCAGTCATCGTTTTATCTTTCGGTATTTCACAAATTCCTCTATATTACTTCAGAAGCCGTACGTTACAGAGTAGTATTCGCAATAAAAAGGAAGTCCCCAGCGCGGAATATTCCGCCGGCTCGGACTGATAGCACAATTGATCATCAGTCTGGGCTTCATCTTCTGCACCACTATCATGATGAAACAACTCTATTATCTGAAAAACACAGATCTGGGAATAGAACGCCACAATATAGGCAATGTTGCTGTCTGGATGAAAGGAGATATTAATGAATGGAGTTCTAAGATCGCCAATTTACCTATGGTGACTGAAGCTCTGCCTCCTCACTACTTCCCGATAGTCCCTACAGGACCTATGATGTATACAGATATTAACGGCTGGGACGGACTCAATGAAACCACTGATGAAACATATTCCGTCGGCCTGATACCTTCGGGCAAAAAGTTCTTTGACTTTTATGGATTGCAGTTGACAGAAGGGGAGTGGCTATCCGAAAAGAACTCTCCCGGAGATGTCATCATTAATGAAACGGCAGCACTGACGTTCGGATGGAGAAATCCAGTAGGAAAACAGTTCTACTCAGAATATGAACACAATCGGACATATTATACAGTAGTAGGAGTGGTGAAGGACTTCAGCTACCTGCCACCCACTATCGCTCCACGCCCTCTCGCCTTTGTCCGCACTGAAGAACAGAAATATCTATGGTCTCGTGCCAGTATTCTTTTTAAGTTTACGGAAGGGAGCTGGGAGGCCTGCAAAGATACGATCCGGAAAATGAAAGAAGAAGATTTTCCCTCTTCGTTCTTGAGACTTTATAACGAGGAAGAGGAGTATAATAAATATCTGCGTTCCGAAAGTGCGTTGATGACCCTGTTGGGGATCGTTTCTATCGTATGCGTCATTATCTCTATTTTCGGCATCTTTTCGCAAGTAACTTTGTCGTGCGAACAAAGACGCAAAGAGATCGCTATCCGCAAAGTGAATGGAGCCACCATAGGAAGTATCCTGCAGATGTTCATCAAAGAATATTTCGTCCTTTTGCTTGTCGCGGCTCTTATAGCATTCCCGGCAAGCTATGGAATGATGAGAGTGTGGATAGAAAGTTACGTCAGACAAACTTCCACCCCATTTTGGATATATATCGTCCTGTTTGCAGGTATCGGTATCATCATCGTCATCAGTATCTTCTGGAGAGTGTGGAATGCAGCCAAACAAAATCCGGCGGAAGTAGTAAAAACAGAATAAAAAAGGATCTAATAATATGATACGACATTATTTGAAAATTGCATGTAGGAATTTGCTGAAATACAAGACTCAGAGTATCATCAGCATCCTAGGATTAGCTATCGGATTTACCTGTTTTGCGCTTGCTGTCTTATGGATACGTTACGAAATGACATACGACACCTTCCATGAAGGTTTTGACCGTATTCATTTGGTGTATCAGAAATCGGCATTAAGTGACACAGGCGTTACAACAACAATTCCATATCCGGTATCCACTTCTTTAGAAAAGCAGTTTCCGGAAGTGGAAGATGCCTGCGGTTTTCTTTTTTATGAACAGGAAGTGACAGTAGACGATGGCGCTATCCGGCAACTGTATGAAATCAATGCAGACTCTTGCTTCATGCATATGTTCGGGATACAAGTACTCTCCGGCAGCCTTGATTTCCTGGAATCGGAAGAGCGGATAGCACTGACAGAGCATGCGGCCAAGGAACTTTTCGGTACGGAAAATCCGATCGGGAAGGAAATCAAACTGTATGGTGCCCCTAAAACCGTATGTGCGATCGTCAACGGATGGAACCGTCATACCAATTTACCTTTTTCTATTTTAACGGGAGGAATACGTCAATGGCATAATGCATGGTATCACGGAGGATTCCATGTATTTATAAAATTGCACAAAGAAGTAAATGCCGAAGCTTTTCAGAAAAAACTGGAACAAACGAAACTCGAAGCAGACGGCAAGGGCGGCATACAGAATCTGATGGTTATGCCCATCAGTAAGTGCCACTATACTGTACTGGCCGACCAAAATGCCATCCAGTTCAGCTATATCCTATTCTTCTCGATTGTAGGCGGATTAGTTATTCTTTGTTCGCTGATCAACTACCTGTCTTTGTTTGTCAGCCGTTTACGGATGCGAAGCAGAGAATTGGCATTACGCAAAGTATGCGGTTCATCAGACCTCCATCTGTTCATCCTGCTTGTTACAGAATATCTGCTGATCTTGTTGGCCGCAGGACTTATGGGAATGGCCCTGATAGAATTGGTATTGTCTCCGTTCAAAGAATTGTCGGGAGTAAAAGAAGGAGATGTTTACTGGGAATCTTTTTTATACTTCGCCCTCGTCATCGGATGTTCTCTTGCCACATTCCTGCCTGTAACTTTCTACTTCAACAAACAAACGCTACAAAGTAACATACAGCAAAAGACCGTAAACAGATACGGGTATCTGGGACGTAAGATAAGCATTGTTTTTCAACTTTCTATCAGTATCTGCTTTATCTTCTGCATCAGTGTCATCATGAAGCAGCTCTATTATCTCAGCACCACAGATATTGGTATAGAACGCAAAAATATAGCGACTCTAAGCATGTATCCGCAAAACAATCTATTGCCTGCCGCTGATAAAATAGAGCAGTTTCCTTATGTCACTCAGGTTCTGAAAGGACACTTTTCGCTGCTACCCAAAACTGCATCCATGGCTATGCACTTCAAGGATTGGGACGGAAAACAACCCGGAGATGCAGAGATCGATATGGAAGTACTGATGGAAAGTGAAGAGTTAGCACAGTTCTACGGCATCCGCCTTTTAAAAGGAAAGATGCTGAAAGAAGGAGAGAGGGATGCCGGCACTATTGTAATCAATGAGGCAGCGGCCAAAGCACTCGGATGGAATGATCCGATTGGGAAAAAACTAATCAGACCCAACGGAACAGGGACAACTGTTATCGGTTTGGTAAAAAGACTTCCATACGACATCGCCTACCACTCCCATAAAACCTATCGCATTTATAGCCAAAGGCTTTTCCGGATTCGACCTGGGCAAAGGTGATGTACTGATAAAGTATAGAGAAGGCGAATGGCCCAAACTTAAAAAAGACATTGAACAGCTATGTCAGAAAGAATATCCGGAAAATAAAATCAGATTATCCAATATGGAGGAGACCTATGACAACTATCTCAAATCGGAGCAGACCCTTTTGAAACTACTGAGTTGTGTAGCTATTGTCTGTATTCTGATTGCTGTATTCGGAGTGTTCTCTTTAGTGACATTGGCATGCGAGCAACGGCGTAAAGAAATCGCTATCAGGAAAGTAAATGGTGCAACACTTGGCAACATCCTCTCGATATTTATAAAAGAGTACCTGATACTGTTACTCTGCGCCTCGTTCCTTGCTTTCCCGGTCAGCTACATGATCATGAAAGCGTGGTTGGAGAATTATGTCGAACAAATCAGCATAGGCGTTTCGATGTATGTCACTATCTTTACGGGAATCGGTATCATCATAACCGCCTGTATCGGCTGGAGAGTATGGAAAGCCGCCCGTGAAAACCCGGCGGAAGTAGTAAAAACAGAATAAAAAAATCTAATAATATGATACAACATTATTTTAAAATTGCATGTAGAAACCTTTTAAAATATAAGGTACAGAATATCTTAAGCATTGTAGGCTTGTCCATCGGTTTTACAGCTTTCTTGTTAGGCGGGTATTGGCATTACTGGGAATATCATTTTGATAGTTTCCACCCTCAAAGTTCAAGGACTTATGCCTTGACTACCACCGGTATATTTAAAACAGCCGACGGATCTGTAGGAGAATTAAACCAGATACATCAGATGGTGGAAAAAGATCTGGTTACTTTCCCTGAAATAGCTAAAGTTTGCCATGTCAGCAAAGTAAAATACGAATTTGAGAAGGATACAAAAAGTTGGATCGGAATGAAAATAGACTCCACTTTCTTTGATATCTTTCAATGTAAACTGATCGAAGGGAGCTATTATAAGGTTCCATTTAACGTAAATCATGTGATTCTGACTCAAAAAATGGCCAACTTCTACTTTGGTGACAGTAGTTGCGTAGGGAAAGAGTTGAAAATCAACGACAAATTATCATATACCATTGCGGGAGTAATGGAAAATTATCCCCAAAACAGTGATTTCAAATTTGAATACCTGATTCTGGCCACTCCATCCCCCAATCAAGTCAAAAGAAATACGACTTATGTATGGTTACACCCTTCGGCCGATGCTGCACATCTAAGTAAAAAGATAGCAGCCTACAGAGTCAAAGAACCCGATACCAAATGGAGTAAATATTCTGAATGGCGCTTTCATTTGCGTCCGTTACCCGAAATTCATACCCGCTGCTCTCCTGAGCTGAAAGGCAGGCTCCAACATATCCGGATTTTGGCTACGGCGGGAATATTGGCATTTGCCAGTGCATTAATGAATCTGCTTGTTCTATTCATTGGCCAGCAACAACGAAAAGCGCGCTATAATGCCACTTTTTCCACTCTTGGTGCTTCCATCTACAGTTTGATAGGGAAAAACTTACTTGAATTGACCCTCCCCCTGTTCATAGCATTTTTGCTTTCAATGGCATTTATCGAATTCCTGTTTCCGTTTTATAAGGATTACACCAGTTTGGTAGCAGAGAGCAGTAGCTATTATAATGGAGTCATCCAGAGTATCACCCGGCAAGAAGTACTGAAAGCATCCTATTGGATTTATCCGTTATGCTGCCTGATATTTCTGGTTTTAAGTACGGTTCCCATCGTCGGTCTGCTGAAACGAAACAGTCGGGGAACTTCGCTGGCACTTAGAAACGGATTGATAATCGGACAAATCTTCATCGGCTCTTTATTCCTCCTGACTTCTTGCATGTTCTACAGTCAGTACCGATTCATGAGCCGTACAGACAAAGGACTGGTCACCGATCACATCTGGCAGATCGACCTCGGATTCGATGCAACCTACAATACTGATTGTACCCCTTTTATAGAAGCACTAAAACAAAACTCAGCCATCGATGACGTAACGGCCCTGACACAGCCTCTCCTTGTTTTAAGAGGAGAGTGGTATTGCAGTTTTATCAACTCAATTTCCCATAGAGGGACGTAATAATGTAGATGAAGCAACAGAAGATAATTGCATCGTTGTGCAAAAGAATTTCCTTTCCTTTTTCGGAATGAAGATGAAAGAAGGAGAATGGATACAGGATCAGGGGACAAGAGATATAGTTATCAACGAAACCGGTGCCCGCGAACTCAACATTCCTTCACTGACAGGACGTCTTATACTCAGTGATGACGAAGATTCGGAGAATCATGCAGTACCCACCAGAATCAGCGGTATTTTACGTGATTTCTACTACTGTCCGATGCAGTACCCGCTGTCGAAGGTCTTCTTTATGTATCAAAACAATGCTGATGCAGCAAGGGGGTACAATGGATTCAGGTATTTCTATATAAAGGTACATCCGGATAATGAAAAACAAGCACTGCAATACGCCAGGAGAATCTATTCTCAATACAGCAAAAAAGAAATCTCCGAGGATATGCAGATCATTCAACTTTCCACCTTAATGGAACTGTTCAATCGTCCGGAAAAGACGATGTTCCGGATCTTCCTGTTGTTGGCAGTACTCTGTATCCTGATTTCTTCTTTCGGCGTTTTCTTCCTGGTATCACTCTCTACCGAACAGCGTAAAAAAGAAATAGCCATCCGAAAGGTAAACGGAGCACAATTTTCAGATATCCTATACTTATTTCTGAAAGAATATTTATGGCTGACACTGGTCAGTAACGCAATTGCTCTGCCTTTAGGATATTTATTTATCAAAAGGTGGTTGGAAACCTATGCGTACCATACTGATATTCACGGATGGCTGTTTGTATGTGTATTCCTCTTCACCTGCATCATCGTTATTCTCTCGGTCATGCGACAAGTGGTAGTAGCTGCCAAAATCAATCCGGCGGAGTCGGTGAAAAGTGAATAAATGATTGCAGTGCGAATACGCACTGCAATCGTGCAATATCACACAGAAACAGAGATAACAGAGAGATCCTAACAATCAAAGATACAATCATTTAGCAGTTTGGCATATTTATTGAAACTATAAAAGAGAAGTTTAACGGTAAAACACACGGTATTTACACAACAATAATTAAAACGAAGAAATCAATATATCTATGATACTACATTATTTAAAGATTGTTTTCAGGCAGATGGCTAAACGCAAAGCACAAACTGCTATATCTATATTGGGAATCACTGCCGGTTTGCTCTGTTTCAGTGTATGCAACTATTATAATCGTATTTTCAGTACAGGTAACAAGGATTTGGCAACTTACGAAAATCAGGCAGAAATATGCATAAAAGAAAGATCTTACCAAGTAAATATTCCGATAGAGGATTTTGAAAAGAAAATAGGTAAAAGACAAATTTGAAGCAGTTGCTTTTTATGTAAATTCTTCATCTACAATCACATTAGATGAAACGGTATATTGTAAAGTGGACAAAACAGAATGTAATGCTGATTATTTCAAAGTATTTCCTACAGAATGTATAGACGGCTCCTTAAAACAGTTTGGTATTTCGGGTAACGAAGCTGTAGTAACGACTGAGTTTGTCAAACAATTCTGTGGAGGCGTTTCGCCGCTGGGAAAAACGATCCTTAACCAGAGAGGCAAAATACATACCATTATTGCCGTTATCAAGCCCTATCCGGCAGGGATGAATAATTATCACAGCAGCTACGATGTTTTTCTTCCACTACCTGAAAATGCTTCATTTGGGATACACAAACTACTGCTCAAACGCCCGGAAGATGCCGAACACATTTCACAATTACTGCCTAAATTGGGACTTTTTCCCAACCATCCGGAATGGATACCACAAATAGTGCTGGATAGCCAGACAGAACATAAGGCAGGCGCTGAATTATGGGTTGCTATTTTGGGGCTATTGGTTTTATTGGTAGGCATGATCAACTATTTCTCATTCAGTATAGGAGCATTTGCCAACCGTTACAAAGAGATCAGTCTACGTAATACGCTGGGTTCTACTTACTGGGGACTTTTCATATTGCTATTCCTTGAACAGGCTGTCATCATCCTGATCTGTGGAATAATTACCCTGGCCATTACTGAGAGCTTGCTACCTTGGTTTATAAGTACATTTTCTAATGAAATACAAAGAAACTTATACATAGATATACATCGATTGTGGGTTTATGAATGTCAATATATAGGAGGCTGTTGCTTATTCAGCTTACTGATCTCATTC
>ENA-OQIF01000156-OQIF01000156.1-human-gut-metagenome-genome-assembly--contig:-NODE-156-length-37286-cov-5.124115_pt1 | contig 37286 bp, 39 predicted proteins | sample MGYA00242574_ERZ504738 | MGnify/ENA primary metagenome ERZ504738 (study PRJEB26092, sample SAMD00036437) | human gut metagenome | host: Homo sapiens | study: EMG produced TPA metagenomics assembly of...
CCTTTTTTTCTGTCTCAACTCTACTAATTTTGCAATATATACTTCTGTTTTTTCATATGTTGCCGGATCAACAATCGTTGCTCCGCTGATATCAAATCCCGCTCCGTTTTTCTCAATCTCTTCTTTGCTTCCCACGAGAACAAGATTAGCTGTACCTTCTTTGAGCACTGCCTCTGCTGCTTCGTAAGTTCTCTTGTCTTCTGTCTCCGGAAGTACAATTGTTTTTTTGTCTGCTTTCGCTTTTTCTTTAATTACATCAATAAATCCCATGATTTAAAGACTCCTTTCCATCTTTCCATTTTTCTCACATTTTTGTATTATAACGCAAACGTATTTTGTATACAAGAGGGTTTCATGTCTCTTTTTAAGTACAATACAAAGACAGGCAGTTATCACACTGGATAACTGCCTGCTGTCATTATATATGAAAAATTCTCGTCACAATCGTAAAGTATACAAAAATTGTTCCCGTATCCACAAGTGTTGTGATCAGAGGGGCTGCCATAATCGCCGGGTCAAGACCGCATTTTTTCGCAATTAGCGGAAGCGAACATCCGATTGTTTTTGATAAGATTACGGTGCACATCAAAGTGAGTCCTACTGCAAATGCAAGCATTGTATCTTTGTACATTAAAACAATACGAATTCCATTCACAATCGCAAGTAAAAATCCAGCTAATAAAGCAATCCGAATTTCTTTAAACAACACTTTAAAAATATCGCCAAACTCAATCTCGTCGACAGCAAGACCACGGATGATCAACGTCGAACTCTGCGAACCACAGTTTCCGCCGGTTCCGGTAAGCATTGGAACAAATGTATTTAAAATCGGCATCACTGCCAGCGCTCCTTCATAATGTCCCAGTAAAAGACCTGTCATTGTTGCTGACAACATCAGAAATAAAAGCCACGGGAAACGGTTCCTGACATGCTTCCAAACGGATGTCCCAAAGTAAGAGTCCTCACTTGGCGCAATACCGGCCATCATGCTCATATCTTCAGTCGCCTCTTCCTGCAAGACTGCCATGGCATCGTCTACCGTTACAATACCGACCATACACATCTCATAATCCACAACCGGAATTGCGATCAGACCGTATTTATTGATCAGACTTGCCACCTCTTCCTGATCATCATGTGTATTGACATAGAGCATGTTCGTCTCCATAATCTCTTCAATCAGACGATTCTCACCGGTTGTCAGCAGATCTTTCACATCGACAACACCAATCAGTTTTCGCTTTTCCGTCACATAGCATGTGTAGATTGTCTCACGGTTGATTCCAACCTGACGAATCTTTAATATCGCATCTGCGACTGTCATCTCTTTTCGGAGAGCAATATACTCCACATTCATGATACTTCCCGCACTATCCTCCGGATACTGCAAAAGCTCATTAATCTGTTTACGTGTCTCCTCATCTGTCACCATCAAAAGTCTGTCGACCACATTCGCGGGCATCTCTTCCAGCACATCGACCGTATCATCCAGATACATCTCGTCCATCACTTCTTTGATCTCCGAATCTGTCAAAGCGTTGATAAGCACTTCTCGCATGTCACTGTTAAGATACGTAAAGGTATCTGCCGCAGATTCTTTTGACAAAAGACGAAATACGATGATTCGCTGTTTCTCGTCAAATTCTTCCAGCAACTCTGCCAAGTCGACGGGATACATTTTCTCTAATTCTATTTTTAATTCCTTATATTCTCTGTTTTCAAGCATCTCTAAAATCTGCTCTTCATTCATCAATAATTACCTCCCGTCTCCAAACGCTATTTTTAGTTTAACCTTTTTTCATTCTTTTTGTCAAATAAAATAACAGAATATTTTGCGATTTTTTTGATTGTATAGTATAATACACCTACAAAATCTGATTGTGAGGAATTTTTTATGAAAATCACAGGGTTAATTACAGAATATAATCCATTTCACAATGGACATCAGTACCATATTGAAAAAGCAAAAAAATTGACAAAAGCAGACAAAGTGGTTGTCGTTATGAGTGGAAACTTCGTACAGCGTGGTGCTCCTGCACTACTGCCAAAGCACCTTCGCACAGAGATGGCTTTAAAATCAGGCGCAGATTTGGTCATTGAGTTGCCGGTTTTTTATGCCTGTGCCAGTGCGGAATATTTTGCATACGGTGCTGTCTCACTCCTTCATGCCCTCCGCTGCGTGGACAGCATCTGTTTTGGAAGTGAATGTGGAGACCTTACACTTTTGCAAAAAGCGGCAGATATTATGGCGGAGGAACCAGACGCATACAAGCATAGCCTTCAGTCCTACCTTAGGGATGGCTATCGTTTCCCGCTTGCACGTCAAAAAGCCTTTCAGGATTTCACGAAAGAAGAAGGGATTGCTTCTATTTTAGAACAGCCAAACAATATTTTAGGGATTGAGTACTTAAAGGCGCTCTCTAGATTAAACAGCTCAATTCAGCCATTTGCAATCTCACGAATCGGTTCCGGTTACCATGAGACAGATCTTCACAAAATATACAGCTCTGCCTCAGCCATCCGAAAGACAGTGTCAACAACAAAAGAACTGGAATCTCTTTCCGGACATGTTCCTGATTCCGCCCTTACTCTTTTAAAAGAAAATTATCAGGTTCGTTTTCCTGTATTTTTAAATGATTTTTCTCTATTGCTGAAATACCGTCTGTTAAGTGAGACTGCTGACACACTCACGCAATATCTCGATGTCTCTGTCGAGCTTGCCAATCGGATTATCCGATGTCGCAGTCAATTTCGCAGTTTTGAGCAATTCTGTCATCTTCTGAATACAAAAGAATCGACTTACGCAAGGGTCAGCAGAGCACTCATGCACATTCTGCTGCAGATTCAAAAGGATGATTTTTCTTTGTGTACCGCCAAAGCTCCTTTTTACTTTCGTATATTAGGATTCCGAAAAGAGAGTGCTGCTGTTTTGTCAGAGATCAAAAAATGTGCAGACGTTCCACTCCTGACTAAACTCACCGCGAAAGATACCCTCTCTTTACCTGGACAGAAGATGCTTAATGCTGACTTATTTGCAGCAGATCTATACGAATCTGTCATTACAGAAAAATTCGATACACCATTTCAAAACGAATATGAGCAGCAGATTGTACGTATCTAGTACATCTGCTGCTCATATCTATGTTTCTATAAGTCTACTTCTTTTGCACACGCTACCGCCAGTGCTCCCGGTCCGATGTGGCACGCCACGCTCAGTGATAACGGATCCATATCAATTGTATAATTCGGGAAACGATCCTCCAATTCTTCTTTCCAGCTTTTCGCTTCCTCGGCGCTGCATGTGTAAGCGGCAAGCAAGGACATCTTTTTACCGCCAAAACGATGCAGCAGATCTTTTTCCATCGCATCCAGCATCGTCTTTTTCGCCTGCTTCCAACCTCTTACTTTGGCAAATGCATCCAGCTTTTCCCCCTGGATCTGAAGCACCGGCTTTAGATTGAGCACTGTTCCGATCGCAGCCGCAGCCGGTGTGATTCGCCCGCCCTTTTTCAGATATTTTAAAGTGTCAACAGTAATATAGATACTGGCTTCCAGCTTCTCAGCTTCCAGACTCTCTTTAATCTCCAGTGCACTTTTCCCTGCTTTTGCCAGTCTCACAGCATCTAGCACAGAAGTCTTTTGCGTCACGGAAATTCTCTGGTTATTTACCACTTCTACTTTGCCGTCATAGTCCTTTGACAGCATAATCGCCGTCTCGCAGGTGCTGCTTAGCCCACTTGACATCGGAATATGCACAATCTCATCATATTCTTTCAACAGTTTGTCCCAAAATTCCATCACTTCTCCCGGAGCTGGCTGAGAAGTGCTGATCTCACAGTCACTGGCAAGCTTTTCATAAAACGCTTCCTGTGTCAGCGTGATATCCTCCAAAAACAATTCGCCATCAATATAAAACGGCATCGGAATAACATGAACACCCAGTTCTTTTCCTTTTTCCTGTGTAATTCCACTATTGCTGTCTGTTACTACCGCTATCTTTCCCATATTGCTTTTTACTCTCTTTCTAATTCTTAAAGCTGTGAATCGGAGCTGGAATTCTACCGTTACGATTCACAAAATCACTGCAGTCAAATTCATTCACCGGCATAATCGGTGCATAGCCGAGCAGACCACCAAATTCAGCTACTTCTCCAACATCTTTTCCAATGACCGGAATCACTCTCACTGCTGTTGTCTTTTGATTCACCATACCGATTGCCATCTCATCTGCTATGATTCCTGAGATTGTTGTCGCCTTTGTCTTTCCTGGAATCGCAATCATATCAAGTCCTACCGAACATACGCAAGTCATCGCTTCTAATTTTTCAAGTGTCAGCGAACCGGCATTCACAGCATCAATCATTCTCTGATCCTCGCTGACCGGAATAAATGCACCACTTAATCCTCCTACATAAGAAGATGCCATGACACCGCCTTTTTTCACCTGGTCATTCAACATGGCAAGTGCCGCTGTCGTACCCGGAGCCCCGACTCTCTCTAAACCAATCTCTTCTAAAATCTCAGCTACGCTGTCTCCCACTGCCGGAGTCGGAGCAAGTGACAAATCAATAATACCAAATGGAATTCCAAGACGTTTGGATGCTTCGCCTGCGACAAGCTGTCCGACACGAGTTACCTTAAACGCCGTCTTTTTAATCGTCTCGCAGAGCACTTCAAATCCTTCTCCACGCACTTGTTCGATTGCATGTTTCACAACACCCGGTCCACTGACTCCTACATTGATCACTGCATCTGCCTCTGTCACTCCCAAAAATGCACCTGCCATGAACGGATTATCATCCGGCGCATTACAGAAAATCACGAGCTTTGCACATCCCAGCGAGTCATTCTCTTTTGTCGCTTCTGCTGTCTCTTTTACAATCTCTCCACAGAGTCTGACTGCGTCCATATTGATTCCTGTCTTCGTAGAACCTACATTCACAGAGCTGCAGATACGCTCTGTCACAGAAAGTGCCTCCGGAATGGAACGGATCAGATTTTCCTCACTCTTTGTCATTCCTTTTGACACCAAAGCAGAATAACCGCCGATAAAATTCACACCCACTTCTTTTGCAGCCCTGTCAAGCGTTTTTGCAATTGTAACAAAATCTTCCGGTGACTTGCAGGCAGCTGCACCGATCAGGGAGATCGGTGTGATAGAAATACGTTTGTTTACAATCGGGATACCAAATTCATGCTCAATCTCGTCCCCTGTCGATACGAGATTTTTTGCCATTGTCGTAATCTTGTTATAAATATTTTCATTCAGTTTTTGCAGATCAGAATCGATACAGTCCATCAGGCTGATACCAAGCGTAATCGTACGCACATCTAAATTTTCCTCTGCAATCATCTGATTCGTCTCGGTTACTTCATAAATATTAATCATCGTCTTCTTTCGCCTTTCTCTTCTAAAAATTAGTAACAGTTCAGCCATGAAAGCTCGAATTGGCTGTTTTACAGTCTGTGCATTTTTTCAAAAATCTCAGATCTCTGGCAACGGATAGTAACACCGATTTCTTCACCGATTTTATTCAGTTCCTCAGAAACTTCTCTGAATTCCTCTTTCGCCTCATTCATATCCACGATCATCATCATATTGAAATATCCCTGAACGATTGTCTGGGAAATATCTAAAATATTAATATTGTTCTCTGCAAGGTATGTACACACCTTTGCTGTAATTCCTACGGTATCTTTTCCTACAACTGTTATAATGCTCTTCTTCATCTTCTACCTCCTGTGATTAAATCTGTAATATATTTGAAATAGTATCTCTATTTGCAACCATAAGAGGAATATCTTCTCCTCTGTATGGATTGTCACCCATTGTCACTTCCAGCTTCACGGTCTCATAGGCAAGCTCTTCATAATTATTTTCCTTACTTAAGTGCCCGAGCATGATATATTTCATATTGTCATGTAGTATATCACAAAGCAGGCGTCCTGACAATTCATTCGATAAATGTCCACGATTTCCAAGTACACGTTGTTTTAAATAATACGGGTATGCTCCCACTTCCAGCATATGTACATCATGGTTTGCCTCAAGCAATATCGCATCCAGCCCTTTTAAATTCTCGACTGTATACGCATCATAAATGCCAAGATCTGTCGCAACGGCCAATGATTTTCCGTCATGTTCAATTCGAAATCCGGATGGTTCATTCGCATCATGCGAGATTGCAAACGGTCTGATATCAAGATTTCCAATGGAAAACATCTGATCCACTGTGACTTCTTTCAGGAGACCTTCCGGCATTTTCCCGATTCCTTTATATGCCTTGATTCCCTCTATAGTTCCTCTCGTCGCATAAATCGGAATTTCGTATTTCCGGCTGAACACACCGAGCCCCTGAATATGGTCTGAATGTTCATGGGTAATCAAAATACCTCCAAGTTCTTCCCCTTTGATTCCAATCTCATGTAGCCCTTCCTCAATCCTCTTTTTGCTGATTCCTGTATCGATCAGCAAATGTGTCTTATCACTTCCTGCGTAAATACAGTTTCCACTGCTGCCGCTGGCTATGCTGCATAATCTCATTTTCTCTTCTCCTGCCTGTTCATTGCTTTTTCAATCTCTCTTTGTGTCATCTCAAACGAGTTGCTGTTGTTAATCAGAACCTGACACTTCTGCCGGAACACATTCTCCGGCATCTGCGAGGCTATCATCGCTGATATCTTTTCATCGCTGTATCCTCTGGATTGTTTCAGGCGAATTCGCCGAATGGATTCTTCCGTATAAATATACCAGAGTTCATGACAGATTTCATCATAGTGATCTTCCAATAAAAGCGCCGCTTCCAACACAAAACATGATGTTCCTATCTTTTTTTCTGTCACTATTTGTTCTTTGATATATGCTTTCACTTCTGGATGCACAATGCCATTTAGCACTGCCATTTCTTCAGCATTTCCAAATACGATTTCACCTAGAATCCCTCGGTTAATCGTCCTATCTTCCCGCAAAATTTCTGTCCCGAAATGTGCGACAATTTTTTCATAGCAGACGCATCCCGGCTCCTGCAATTTCCATGCCACTTGATCTGCCTGACAGATAACAGCGCCATATCGTTCTTTCATAAAGGAGAGGACCTGACTTTTTCCAGATCCCACTCCTCCTGTAATTCCAATAATTCTCATTATTTTGCCTCGTACCAGTTCTTTCCGGTATGCATATCCACTTCCAATGGCACATGAAGTTTTGCCGCATTCACCATCTCATGGGAAAGAATCTCCTTTACATCTTCCAACTCTTCCTCATATGCCTCGATCAGAAGTTCATCATGCACCTGCAATACCAGTTTTGATCTCATATTGTTTTCTTTCAGTCTTCTGTTTACACCATTCATGGCAATCTTCATAATATCCGCTGCTGTCCCCTGAATCGGAGCATTCATAGCGACACGTTCCCCGAACGAGCGCTGCATAAAATTGCTGGAAGATAACTCCGGTACCGGTCTTCGTCTGCCAAACACCGTTGTCACATATCCGTTTTCTTTTGCATGTTCTACCGCATCGTCCAAAAATCCCTTGATGCTCGGATATGTCTCAAAATAACTTTCGATATACTGAGCTGCCTCTTTTTTGTGATGCTCAAATCCTGACTCAATCCAAACGAACTGATTCCATATACAATTCCAAAATTGACCGCCTTGGCATTTCTTCTCTGAAGATCAGTTACTTCCTCAAACGGCGTATGGAACACCTGAGAGGCGGTAATTCTGTGAATATCTCTCGCCTCTTTGTAGGCGTTGATCAGCTGCTCATCGCCGGAACAATGTGCCAATATGCGAAGTTCAATCTGCGAGTAGTCCGCATCCACAAACACATAACCGTCTTCCGGAATAAATACTTTTCGGATCAGACGTCCCAATTCCATGCGAACCGGTATATTCTGTAAATTCGGCTCTGTACTGCTGATTCGTCCTGTCGCCGTGATCGTCTGATTGAATTTTCCATGAATTCGTCCGTCATCTTTAATATATCCCGCAAGTCCATCTGCATAGGTGGATTTCAACTTTGTAAGCTGGCGATATTCCAAAATCTTGGATACGACCGGATACTCCGGCGCCAGTTTGTCCAAAATATCCGCAGAAGTCGAATATCCTGTCTTTGTCTTTTTACCATGTGGCAGTCCAAGCTTTTCAAACAGAATCACGCCGAGCTGCTTTGGCGAATTGATATTAAATGTCTCTCCGGTCAGTTCGTAAATGTCTTTTTCCAAATCTACAATCTTTTGGCCTAATTGCTCTCCGTAGATATGAAGTGCCTCTGCAGCCACTTTTACACCATTTTGTTCCATGTCATAGAGTGTAAATACAAGTGGCATCTCAATCTCATCAAAAAGCTGCTCCATTTCTGTCTCTTTGAGTCTATCACGTAAAATCTTGCTGGATTCATATGCCGTATACGCCTCATAACAGCTTTTCTGCGCCTCATCAATCTGGTTGTCATCAATTAATATATCCAGATATTCTCTTGCAATGTCTGCAGACTCATAGTCGTTCTTCAACGGATTCAACAGATATGCCGCAACAATCGTATCAAAACAAACAGATTGATTCACATTCGGAATATACTGCATCGCATTCTTTACATCGGCGATTGCAAGCACATCTACCTCTTTTGAAAGCGCTTCCATCTGTTCTAGCAGCTCGGAAATCTCCATTCCCTGTTCTGTTGTAAACACATAGATATCTTCTTTCCCAAAGGCAAGCCCGACTCCGGTAAGCCCTGCCTCATTCACAAACAGCGGCAGCACATTCTTCGTATCCTTATAAAAAGAAACACCGACACACGTTTGTTTCTTTGCCGTTTCAAATATCTTCTTCGCCTCATTTTGATCTGTAACAACCCGAAAGGCATCTTCGATACGATTTGCCGGCGCTGTCACCTCAAAACGAGACAACAGGTTTTTAAACTGCAAACGCTGAAAATACACATATGCTTCCTCCGTGTAAAGATCTCCAAGCTTTGCATCCGCAATCTCATACTCGAAATCTGCATTCACATGAATCGTTGCCAGCACCTTACTCATCTGTGCAAGATCGTAATGCTCGGAAAGTGCTTTGCTTGCACGAGGTGGTTTTAGCTCTGTCACATGTGCGTATGCATTCTCAATTGAACCATATTCTGTAATAATCTTTGTCGCAGTTTTTTCTCCGATACTTGGGACACCCGGAATATTATCCGACGTATCTCCCATCAGCGCTTTTAAATCAATAAACTCTTCCGGAGTGACCTGGTAACGTGCTTTGACATCTGCCGCATAATAATCTTCAATCTCTGTCTTCCCCTGCTTCGTCTTTGGAATTCGAATCTTTACATGCTCTGTCGCAAGCTGCAAAAGGTCGCGGTCTCCTGAGATCACAGACACTTCCATGCCCATCTCCTCACATCTTTTTGCAAGCGTTCCAAGTAAATCATCGGCTTCCAGACCCGCTTTTTCAATCGTCTTGACTCCCATTGCCTGCAGCACTTCTTTGATGACCGGAACCTGCTGACGCAGCTCATCCGCCATTGGTTTTCTGGTTCCTTTATACTCCGCGAACATCTCATGCCGGAATGTCGGCGCATGCACGTCAAACGCCACTGTCAGATACTCTGGTTTTTCTTCCTCTAAAATCTTGAACATAATATTCAAAAAACCATACACTGCATTCGTGTGAAGCCCCTCGGAATTCGTCAGAGCCGGAACCCCGTAAAATGCCCGATTCAAAATACTATGTCCATCGATTAAAACGATTTTTTCACTCATTTCGTCTCTCCTGTCTGTTACATACTAAGCAATACTATACACTATTTCGCCGGTCTTTGGAAGTCCTTTCTTCATCAGTCCTGCAATCGTTTCCTCCAACACTTCAAAATGCTTTTTCTGGATCATCCACAGAAACCACCGACTCTTCCAATGGACATTGTCCCGTTTTTGTGCGGTTTTCAATGTAGGGCACCTTTTCTTCATAAGCGTATTCAATCCCATATATCTGTAGGATTTTTTCTGCACTTTCACTTAAAACCTGCCCGTAAACTGCCTTTGCACCACCTAAAATAGCCATAAGCGCCGCCGCTTTTCCTATAACCTTATCCGCGATCACGCCGTGCTCAAAGGCATGTCTTTCTTTTCGAAGTTCTTTCATCAGCGGTTTAATCCCGATTTCATCCGAAAGAATCGGTTCCTTTCCCTCTATCCATATGACACAGCTCACTTGCTTTTCTTTTAAAAGTGCCACCGCCTGTTCTAATCTATCGTTCAAATGTCAGACCTCCTCGCTTTAACGTCAGGTACAATACCGGAAGAATCACAATCTGAATCAGCATTCCCGGTACTCCGGAGACAATCCCCGATAAAAATGCCGCCCGATTTAGGAAGGGCGCCTGTATATGCAAAAGCTGCGCTCCCACGATTAAAGAAATACCATACGCCGCTCTCCCTAAAATCATTGCCGTAAGGAGACTTGCATATACATTTGTTTTCTTAATCATCCATCCGGTCACAATCCCGTATGCCATCAACTCCACAAACATAAAATAGACCTTCGGCACCGGTGGCATCCCTGTCAGTACAGAACTGAAAAGAGGTACCAGAATTCCGATCAGTCCTCCATAATACGGTCCAAGCAACATCCCTGCAAACAGTACCGGAATCTGTATCGGTAAAAAAATCATCCCTGCATTCTGTCCGAAAATATGGAACGCCTGCGGCAGCAAAATTCCAAGTGCCACAAGCAGTCCGCCATACGCCAGTTTCAACACTCTGACATTCGCTTTTGTTCTCTCTTCTATCATCATTCTTCTTCCTTTTGTCTTTATTTTAATGCAATCTCTTTCAATCGTTCAATGATTGGCAGATGCTGTGTACATGCGCGCTCACATTTCCCACATGCGATACATTCGGCTGCCTTCTTTGCATCGAGTCCCCAGTGATTGTTCAGACGTTCTTTTGCAGCTGTCTCCTTTCCTGTCAAAATCTGCTGGTTATAAGCATCCATAAACTTAGGAATCTCAATTTCCTTCGGACAGCCTTTGCAGTAAGCACATCCTGTGCAGAGATTGTTCAGTGCAACTCCCTTGTCCTCATACAATTTTACGATCTCTTTTGCCGGACGTTCCTCTAAGTTTTCTACCGCTTTTACTGCATCATCCACATGTGCTTTTGTTGTGCATCCGGCAAGTGTAATCGTAATTTCTTTATGGGATGCCACGAACCGAAGCGCTGCCTGCGGTACAGTCAGATCAGTTCTTTCTGTCAGATACGAAAATGCCTCCGGATTCTGCGGAATCATTCCACCGCCAAGCGGATTCATCACGACAATCCCCATTCCTTTTGCATGCGCCGCCTCAATTCCACTCTGGCGGAATCGATAATTCAATGCATTATATCCAATCAGCATCCCTTTGAATTTTCCGGTCTCTACCACTTTCTCAATATCATTTCCCTCCATATGAGAAGAAAAAACAATATTTCGAATCAGTCCTTCGGCCTTTGCCTCCTCAAAAAATCGGTAGATCACTTCCATATGTCTCTCCCAGGATTCCAGATTCAACATACACCACATATGATAAAAATCAATGTAGTCTGTCTGAAGGCGTTGCAACGACATCTCCAGTCTTCTGCGGAAATCATCTCTCGTAGGGTTCTGACCAATCGTATTAAAATTTGTCTTAGATGTCACATAAACATCACTTCTTTTCACCTGAGAGAGTGCGATTCCCGTCACAATCTCACTTTTATCATCACAATAAAATGGTGCGGTATCCCAGTAGTTAATGCCTTTCTCAAATGCATACAACGGAATCTCCGCACATTTTTCCAGTCTTCCCGCAGCGATATCTTCCTCATCATAGCGCATCGTTCCAAGTCCGATTGCAGACACTTTCATATCAGTATTTCCATATTGTTTATAATACATGTTTTCTCGTCCCGTTCTTCCAAATTCTCTTATCTTTTCTATTATAAACGATTTTCTGCTTAGGTTAAAGTTCTATTTTTATATGATATTTTTCAAGCCAGTAATTCACCTGAATGAGGTAGGCAATCATCTGCGGCGCCGCCATCAACTGACCATACCACGGTTTTCCATAATCAGATGGACTGGAAAGGAATCTTTCTACCTTTTTTGTATCCAAAAATTGACGGATTGGCGAGTCGGTCTCTGCCATAATTGCACGCATTTTCTGCACCAGGATCGCTTCATATGCTTTATCATACGTCTTTGGATAAGGAGATTTCTTTCGGAATAAAATGTCATCCGGAAGCAATCCTCTTCCTGCCTCCCGAAGCAGTCCCTTTACAACGCCTCCCTTTGCCTTCATCTCCCATGGTACGTTCCACAAGTACTCCACAATCCGATAATCCGCAAACGGCACTCTCGCTGACAAACCATAACGCGCACTCGTTCCGCCCATTCTGTCTAAGAGTGTCTGCATAAACCATTTCTGATTCAGATAGGAAATTTCTCTTCTTCGCGTTTCCAAAGCTGACTCTCCTGCAAGCCTTGGTGTTTCAGCCACTGATTTGGCATAAGTCTCCTGCACATACGCATCCATTTTTAGCGCTTCCAAAAATTCATCGGAAAGCATTGCTTTTCTCGGCGCTAAATCCATCGTCCACGGAAACGTATGCGCTTCCAGACATTCTTTTTTATGAAACCACGGATATCCTCCAAAGATCTCGTCCGCGCATTCACCGGTCAGCGCCACTTTATATTCCTTTGCCACCTGAGAGCAAAAATAAAGAAGCGAAGAATCTACATCTGCCATTGCCGGCAATCCTTTCGCATCAATTGATGCATAAAGATAGTCCGCCTGTGTGCGAGAATCACATTCTAAGTAGTGATGTTCCGAATCCAGAAAAGTTACCATTTTTTCCACATAGGGTCTGTCCTGTGATGGTTGAAACATATTCGCTTGAAAATTCTGGTCATTCCCCACAAAGTCAAACGAAAACGTGTGCAGTCTCTTTCCCTCTTTTCTCAACTCCCTCGCACAGATTGCGGATACAAGGCTGCTATCCAACCCTCCCGACAGAAAGGTGCAAACGGGCACACCTGAAATCATCTGATTCTTCACTGCATTCTCCAACAGAAACGCTGTTTTCTCAACAGTCTGCTCATAGTTGTCCTCGTGTACCTTGCTTTCCAACTTCCAATAGCAGGAATTTTTCATTTCTGCCCCCGTATAGCTTAACAGGTGTCCCGGAAGTACCTCATCAATCCCTTTAAATACACCGCAGCCATATGTCTTTGCCGGTCCGATACTGAATACTTCATTTAATCCCTTCCGATCCAGTACCGGTTTCACGCCCGAATTGGCTAATAGCGTCTCTATCTCCGATGCAAAAAAATCGTATCTCCCTGCCTTGTATAAAATAAAGGTTTCACGCCAATGCGATCCCGAAACAGATGCAACACTCCCAGTTTTTCATCATAAAAGGCAAACGCAAATACCCCATTCATTTGTTTTACAAAATCCGTTCCGTATGTAAACAGTCCATTCAGAACAACTTCTGTGTCATCTGTCGTCTCAAAACGCTGCCCCCTCTTTTCCAACTCTCGCCTTAGTTCTCCACAATTATAAAGTTCTCCGCTGTATACAACTGTATATCTTTTTTCACCAAAGGTTCTTGTCACAGACTGCTCTCCGACAAATCTTTTTTCATATGAATCATACCACCCAGAAATCCCACTCATCCTATATCCTCCTGCTGTTTTACGACACAAAAAACTCTTATGCTCATATCTATCAATATAGTATATGAACATAAGAGCTTTTCGGTGACAGAATTCTATTTTCCTATCAGAACCCGTTTGCCGCAAAAAGCAAATCCATACTTTCTAATATGGCTTTCCGGCACTCCTTTTTCAATTAATGATACCGCATATTGCTTCTCATCAATTTGTTTCAACGCTGCTTTGACTGTATCTTCTAAAGATTTTTCGTCACTGTCCTGCACTTTAAATTCCAATATCATCGCATCATCTATCTTATTTCTCGGCTCCAACATTACATCGTAGCGTCCAAAACCGCTTTCTCGGTTTGAAGTGATCATATATCGATTTTCAAGTTCCACCATCAGTCCCAAGACGAACCCATGATAAAATCGTTCCGGTTCTTCCCCGGATGGTCTGCTCCCACTGTCAAAAAAGCTAAACGTTGCCAGCGCTGTTTTATTCATATATGCGTTCATCGCTTTCAAGTCATCCTGCAAAAACGCTCTGATAAATGCATTATAGTTAGATGCCGTCAAAGCAAACCAATCACGCACGATATTTCGGAACATAACCATAACCTCAAAGTTTGTTATTGATAACTCATACAATTCCTTCCACTCATTGCTCGATGCATCGCACTTCACTTCGTTTACAATCTTAAGATACCCACTTGCCAAAAAAAGACTCCAAATTGCATTTTCATCTAAATCCAGTCGATTATACACAATTTGTTCATCAATCTGCGTGATAATATTTCTCCCGGCAAGTAATTCTTCAAAAGACTCTTTCACTTGGCAGGAACCCTCACGAATTATTTTTCCGATTAAACTGTTGCTGCTTGTATTCGCCCAGTATGTCCCTACTTTTTGTTTGTCAAGATAATGAAGAATAGACCACGGATTATAAATATCTTTCTTATGTCCAAATGTAAATCCATCATACCAGCGTTTTACCTCACTGCTCTTATCAGATAAATTGTACTCTTCCAATGCAGCAAAAACCTCTTCTTCCGTAAACCCAAACGCGTCTGCATATTTTTCTGAGATAGTAGTGACAACCTCTAAATTATTCAAGTCTGAAAAATAGGTTCTTACTGACACGTGTTATCCCAGTCATAATTGCACGCTCCAAATATGGATTTGTTTAAATGCTGCATTCAATAAACTTCGCAAAAATGATGATAACTCATCCCAATATCCATTTACATAAGCTTCCTGCATAGGAGTATCATATTCATCCAACAAGATAATCACTTCTTTTCATAATATCTGCTTAAGGAAATCCGACATCTTATGAATAGCCAATGCGGCAATTGTTTCATCCATATTCATGGTAACACTTTTGAAAAATATCTTTTCTTCTTCCGTTAATAAATCCCCATCCTGCAAAAAAATATGTTTATTATACAAATCCGTTAAATCTGATTAATCCTCTGCTTTGCCATTTTGAAAAGTGTGTTCTTCTTATGTGTTATAGAAAAAAAATTCTCTATCATACTCATTGTCAACGTCTTCCCAAAACGCCTTGGACGAGTAATCAATGTGACATAATCTCTTCTCTCACCATTCCTTTATAAATAATGTCTTATCTACGTAGAATAGGTCGTTTAATATAATGTCTGCAAATTCCTGATATCCGATCGATACCCTTCTTGACATAATACGAACCTCCTTGTCGTCACTTTGGATTTATTATAACAGATTTCAACAGATGCGCCTATACCATAAAACATTTTTATATTTACAAAACTCCCGCGTTCATATCTATTCATATAGCACATGAACGCGAGAGTTCTCAATTGTTTACATCTTATCTAGATTCACATTAATGTAGGAAAGTAGCATGATAAATAAAGTTATACCGATTGCTGTAATCCCATATACTGAAACAGAAAATCACAAGCCTCAGCACCAGTTTGACAATACCCATATTTTTAAATTTTTCATCTAAAAGTGTCACAAAAACATCACAAGCCATACCTACTGCATAAATCGAGAACGTCACAAAAATATTTTCTTTCCACATCTTTGTATACATTCGAACCAACAGACTAATACCGATTAAATTGCATATAACATTTACCCACGCAAGATGAAACCGTAAAAATAATATCATATTCACAATCCAAAAGAGCAAATAGCATGCAACTTCTTTCACCCTGCTTAACTTTGTTTCTTCCAAAAAGATGCGGATAAATCGATACGTCACATACATGCGAAACAAATTCGCCCCCGCACACACAATGATATCCATCATATTTTTATAATTCCTTTAACAATTTTTCTCTGACCTGTTTTCGCTGTGCCTGGCTGATCGTCAGTACTCTCCCATTGTCCAATTCCACAGTTTCATATGTATACCGTGCGATACGCTGCTTATTTACCACATACGATTTATGAATTACAAGAAAATCTTCCGGCAATTCCTTGATAATATTTTTCAGCTTTCCGTAAAATTCCTTTTCGCCACTTGTAGTGAGCAATCTAACTTTTCGTCCATCACTCACAAAGCAAAGAATATCTCCATAAGGCACATAATAATACTCTTTACCCAATTGGAATTCAAAGCGCTTTGTGTTTCGCCCGACAATCTTTAGTGCCAATGCAAGCGTCTCTTCAATCTTTTCTTCCTCAATCGGCTTTACAATGAAATCCATCGGCTGCACCTTAAACAACTGCTGTGCATACGACTGTTTCCCCGATATATAGATAATCTGCATCGTATGGTTTTCCATCTGCTTTCGGATAAATATCCCCGCATCAATTCCACTCACTTCAAACAATTCGATATCCAAATACAGAATATCCAACTGTTTTCCCGTTTCTAAATAAGCACAAAGTTCTTCCCCGGAATTCCAGACATGGATATCCATCTTTACATTTCTCTTTTTCCCATACTTCAAAACAACATCTTCTATAAAAGCACATGTATTTTTTCCATCATCACATATTCCAATCTGATACATTTCCCACCTCAAGTATATACACCCAAATTTGCAAAAAAACTCTTTAGAATTTTCTAAAGAGTTTACATCAAATGCAGGTGGTGGGACTTGAACCCACACGAGGTTGCCCCCGCAAGATTTTGAGTCTTGTGCGTCTGCCATTCCGCCACACCTGCTTACCCAAGAAGCATTTTACTTCTTTTTATTAAGTTGTTGTCTCAACACAATGTATATTACCATATGCCACTATGAAATGCAAGTCTTTTTTGAAATTTTTTCAATTTTTTTAACAATTGCTACTGTTCACCCAAATGAGCATCTCCGCACACAGCAGTGAACAGCAGCTGACATTTCCCTTATTTCAATTTCTGACCAATCTCAAAGCAGTCGAATGTCGCAAAGTAATCTGCCGGTGTTTCGGCTCTTCGAATCAGCTTCGGAGTACCATCTTCCTGTAATAAAATCTCTGCTGATTTCAATTTTCCATTATAGTTATATCCCATTGCAAATCCATGTGCTCCTGTGTCATGAATGACTAGCAGATCTCCGATATCAATCTTTGGCAACATACGGTCTACTGCAAATTTATCGTTGTTTTCGCAAAGTGATCCGGTAATATCATATTTATGGTCACAAGGTGCATCTTCTTTTCCCATCACTGTGATGTGGTGGTATGCTCCATACATTGCAGGTCGCATCAGGTTTACCGCACATGCGTCACATCCGATATATTCTTTATACGTGTGCTTCTCATGAACTGCTTTTGTCACAAGGCAGCCGTAAGGTCCCATCATGTAGCGCCCAAGCTCTGTGTAGATTGCCACGTCTCCCATTCCGGCAGGAACAAGTACTTCCTCGTACACTTTTCTGACTCCTTCTCCGATCGCTCTGATATCATTCGGCTCTTGATCCGGTCGATACGGAATTCCGATTCCGCCTGACAGGTTGATAAATTTAATGTGCGCTCCTGTCTCTTTTTGTAATTTCACTGCCACTTCAAACAAAATCTTCGCAAGCATCGGGTAATATTCATTCGTAACCGTATTGCTCGCCAAAAATGCGTGAATTCCGAATTCTTTTGCCCCTTTTGCTTTCAAAATCTTAAATGCCTCAAACAACTGCTCCGTTGTCATTCCATACTTGGCATCCCCAGGATTATCCATAATGTCATTGCTGATTTTAAACAATCCTCCCGGATTATAACGGCAGCTAATCGTCTCCGGAATATGCCCGATTGCATTCTCCAAAAATTCAATATGTGTGAAGTCATCTAAATTGATAATTGCCCCCAGTTTGTCTGCATAGACAAATTCTTCCGCCGGAGTTGCATTGGAAGAGAACATGATATCTTTCCCTACTGCTCCAAGCGCCTCAGACAGCATCAATTCTGTATAAGATGAGCAGTCACAGCCGCAGCCGTATTCTCTTAAAATATTAATCAAAAATGGATTCGGAGTTGCTTTTACTGCAAAATATTCTTTATAACCTTTATTCCATGCAAAAGCCTCTTTCAATGCTTTTACATTTTCACGAATTCCCTTTTCATCGTACAAGTGAAACGGTGTCGGAAATTCTTTTACAATCTCATCTAATTTTTCTTTTGTAACAAACGGTACTTTATTCATCAATGGCTCTCCCTTCATACGTCAAATTAGAATCACTATACCTTTTTCTTTTTATTTGTCAAGAAAAAGGATACCCCCAACTCGCAACTAAAAAAAGGAACAGACGATATTCGCCTGCCCCTTTGCATTGTTGTGTTGTGGTCTGTATAAAACTTTTAACTATTTCCTTAATCCTAATCTCTCGATTAATGTACGGTATCTTTCAATGTCAGTTTTCTTTAAGTAAGCGAGTAAACCTCTTCTTTGTCCTACCATTTTAAGAAGACCTCTTCTTGAATGATGATCCTTTGGATTAGCTTTGAAGTGTTCTGTCAACTCATTGATTCTTGCTGTTAATACAGCAATCTGAACTTCCGGTGAACCTGTGTCGCCTTCTGTTCTGGCATATTCTGCCATAATAGCCTGTTTCTTTTCTTTTGCGATCATGCTATGACCCTCCTGTTTTTCTTAAATTTAACACCTGACATTAAGTGACGGTTGGAGTATCCGGTCACCGAACATCGGTTTTTTCATACTTGATGAGTATATCATACTTTTCCACCAGTGTAAACTACTTATTTTTAAAAATTACTGTTGAAACCTTGAATACACTTACGCGGGGGGGTGACAGTTGAATAGTGGAAAAAGTACTCGCAGGTCGCATAAAACCTGCTTTTTTTATGTCAAATTTTATGTTTTTATATATGTTATTTTATGTTATTGTATTGTATAATAAGAAATAGGAGGGATGGCATATGAATCTTCACATAACAAAATCTAAAAATGCAGAGTCCTTTTATATCTGCAAATCTTATACAAAAGCAAATGGCAGTACTACCTCAGCTATTGTCCGCAAATTGGGAACCTTAGAACAACTTCTACCCGAACATGGTCCTACAAGAGATGATGTCGTTGCATGGGCAAAAAACGAAGTAAAAATAGAAACCGAAAAATATAAAAAAGAAAAAGAAGCACAGACAGTATTGATCCCATTCCATGCCGACAGACAATTAGATTATGACAAACAGCTCTTTTTCCGTGGAGGCTATCTGTTTCTTCAATCTTTTTATTATCAACTGCAAATGAATAAGATCTGCCGGAAATTAAAACAAAAATATAAATTCAAGTATGATATCAATGCAATCTTGTCTGATCTGATTTATGCAAGAATTTTAGAACCTTGTAGCAAGCCTTCTTCTTACAAAGTTGCATCTGAATTCTTAGAAAAACCGTCCTATGAACTTCATGATGTATACCGGGCATTGGATGTACTTGGTGCAGAATGCGATCTTATCCAGGCAGAAGTTTATAAAAACTCCCATTTTCTTGGAAAAAGAAATGACAAGATCCTTTATTATGACTGCTCGAATTATTACTTTGAAATTGAACAGGAAGATGGAAATAAAAAATACGGCAAAAGCAAAGAACACAGACCAAACCCGATCATCCAAATGGGATTGTTTATGGATGGCGATGGGATTCCGCTTGCTTTTTCTCTTTTTCCGGGAAATGCAAACGAGCAGACCTCCCTCAAGCCGTTAGAAAAGAAAGTCCTTGAAGATTTTGGTTATCAGAAGTTTATTTATTGCAGTGATGCCGGCCTTGGTTCTGAATCGATCCCAGAATACAACCACATGGGGGAACGGGCTTATATCGTAACGCAGTCCATTAAAAAACTGAAAAAGGACGAAAAAGAGTGGGCACTAAATCCTCAGGGCTTTAAAAGAGTCTCGGATGATGCTCCTGTCGACATCACAAAACTACCGGAAGATGACAAAGGTCTTTATTACAAGGATGAGCCTTATACTACAAAGAAACTTCACCAGCGTTTGATTATCACTTACTCCCCTAAATATGCCCTCTATCAAAAATCCATTCGTGACAAACAGATTGAACGGGCACAAAAGATGCTGGATTCGGGAAACACAAAAAAGAACCGCAAGAACCCTAACGACCCGGCACGTTTCATCGGAACCCTGGCTGTTACAAAGGAAGGCGAAGCTGCTGTTGTAAAACATTATCTAGATGAAAATAAGATCTCTGAAGAAGGTCAGTATGATGGGTTCTATGCAGTATGTACAGACCTCTTGGATGATGAAGTTGGCGATATTTTAAAAGTAAGTGAAGGAAGGTGGCAGATAGAAGAATGTTTCCGAATTATGAAAACAGACTTTTCTGCAAGACCCATTTATTTACAGGATGAAAACCGGATTAAAGCACATTTTCTGATCTGTTTTCTCGCACTGACCATTTATCGATTTCTCGAGAAAAAACTGGGTTCTAAATATACCTGTAAGAAATTACTGGATACTTTAAAAGAAATGAATTTCGCTGAAATACAGGAGCAGGGATTTATTCCTTTATACAAGCGGGAAGCAATCACGGATGATCTTCATGACGTCTGTGGTTTCCGAACAGATTATCAATTCATAACAAAAGTAAATGAGAAATATTCAGAAAAAAGCAAAGGAAAAGAATAAATTACTATAGTCCGCGACAACGGCAAAAGTCGCTGTAGCCCAGTAAACACAAGGGATACAGCGATTTTTTCTTTCTTAACTGTCAAAGATGGGATTATAGCAGATACGTTGACTTTTGGAAACCAAAACAGTATCATGAAAGTTAAACAGCAATAAAAGGAGTAAAAAGCATGCAACAGACAAACTATATAGATAACTTACTTTCGCTTATCAGGAAGGCAACCTCACAGTTTCATACAGTGGAAGCAGTGAAAGATCAGTTAGCAAAGCAGGGATATGAGGAACTGTGTTGGAAAAACAACTGGAATTTGCAAAAAGGCGGGAAATATATGGTGATTCATCATGGCTCCAGTATTTTTGCATTTACGATCGGGAGTCATTTTCAAGAAAAAGAGAGCTTCCGAATTGCGGCAGCACATGGGGATTTTCCGGGATTTCGTATCAAACCAAATCCGGAGGTGACTACAGAAAAATATGTACAACTTAATGTGGAGAGTTATGGCGGGGTGAATTTGTCAAGCTGGCTGGACCGCGGACTGTCTGCCGCCGGACGTGTCGTCTTAAAATCTGAAGATGTATTTCGTCCAAAAGTTAGTCTCGTTGATCTCGAGAAAACATTATTTACGATTCCGAATATTGCGATTCATCTGGAACGAGAGATGAATAAGGGCGTAGAATTGAATAAGCAGACACAGATGCTTCCGATTGTGGGAATCTTGGAAGAAGAGGTGGATAAAAACTGCTTTTTGAGTGCGCTTGCGGAAAAGCTTCAAGTGCAGGTGGATAAGATTTTGGATTATGAATTGAATCTGTATAATGCAGACAGGGCAGAGAAGATAGGATTGCACGAAGAATTCCTCTCGGCGCCGAGACTGGATAATCTCACGTCTGTTCAGGCGCTTGTCGATGGAATTTTAGAAGGTGAACGAAAAGAAGGGCTGAATGTGATCGCGATATTTGATCATGAGGAGGTCGGCAGCAGGACAAAGCAGGGAGCCGGATCTATGATGCTTCCGTATTTGCTGGAGAAAATTTATCTTTCACTTGGAGGGTCTGAACAGATGTACAAGAATGCACTTGCGGAGGGGCTTTTAATGTCTGTGGATGTCAGTCATGGATTTCATCCAAGCTATGGGGGAAAATATGACCCGACAAATAAGAATATGTTGAATCAAGGGTTCTGCATTAAAGAAGCATGCTCACAAAGCTATGCAACAGACAGTGAAGCGGTCGGAATCGTGCAGCAGATTTGTGAAAAAGAACAGATTCCGTATCAAAAATTTGTAAATCGTTCGGATGTGACGGGGGGCGGAACACTCGGTTCAATCGCATCGGCGATGCTTCCGGTGAGAACGGTAGATTTGGGTGTGCCGTTGCTTGCAATGCATTCCAGCAGAGAACTGATGGGAGCAAAAGATCAGGAGAGTCTGACCAGATTTATCAAGGCATATTTTAGTTTATAGGAGAAAAGATGAGAGAAAATCAAACTACAGAGACAACAGTAAGATTGAATAAGTTTTTGAGTGAGGCAGGCGTCTGTTCCAGAAGAGAGGCAGACCGTCTGATTGAAACGGGAAAGTGACCGTGGATGGAAAGCGTGCAGAGATGGGAATGCGTGTCAGTCCTTCCCAGAGAGTGTGTGTAGGCAAGAAAGAAGTGCGGCAGAAAAATGAGATGGTGCTGCTTGCGGTCAACAAGCCGGTTGGAATCGTCTGCACAGAAGAAAAAAAGAAAACAATATTATTCGGTTTTGAATTATCCGACAAGGGTCACATATATCGGAAGGCTTGATAAAGATTCAGAAGGGCTGCTTTTGATGACAAATAATGGAGACATTATCAATAAGATGATGCGCGCAGGAAATCAGCATGAAAAGGAATATAAAGTTACAGTCAATAAGCCGGTGACAAAAGAATTTATTGAGAAGATGGCGGAAGGTGTGCCGATTCTTGATACGGTCACGAGAAAATGTAAGGTGGAGATGCTCGGAAAATATAAATTCCGGATTATTTTGACACAGGGACTCAACAGGCAGATTCGCAGGATGTGTGAATATCTTGGCTATAAAGTGACAAGACTGGAACGTATCAGGGTAATGAACATCACACTTGGAGAGTTAAAGCCGGGGGAATACCGGAAGGTGACGGAAGCAGAAATTCAAAAATTATATGAATTGATTAAGGATTCTTCCAATGAGACGGTGATCCCAAAGAAACAAGAACAATGAGGTAGAAAGCATGGAACAAAAAAACAGCGTATGCAGGAACTGGTACAATTGCTGAATGAGGCAGGAAAGGCATATTATCAGGGAACTGCGGAGATTATGAGCAACTATGAATATGACAAACTTTACGATGAGTTACTTGCGTTGGAAAAAGAACTGGGAATTACATTGGCATCAAGTCCTACAGTCAATGTAGGATATGAGGTGCTAAGTGAGCTTCCGAAAGAACGGCATGAAAAACCGATGCTTTCTTTAGATAAAACGAAGGAAGTGTCGAAATTAAAAGAATTTCTGGGAAGCCAGAAGGCAAGGATTTCCTGGAAATTAGATGGGTTGACCATAGTGCTGACATATCAGAATGGAACTTTACAAAAAGCAGTAACAAGGGGAAATGGAGAGGTCGGAGAGGTTATCACTAACAATGCGAAGGTATTTAAGAACCTGCCGCTTCATATCTCTTATCAGGGAGAATTGATTCTGCGTGGAGAGGCGATCATCGGCTATCGTGATTTTGAAAAAATCAATGAAGAGATTGAAGATGTAGATGCAAAATATAAAAATCCAAGAAATCTGTGCAGCGGTTCAGTACGCCAGTTGAATAATGAGATTACTGCAAAAAGAAATGTGAAGTTCTTCGCATTTTCACTTGTAAAAGCAGATGATGTGGACTTTAAGAATTCCAGAATTTATCAGATGGAATGGTTAAAAGAACAAGGATTTGAAGTGGTGGAAGGATATGAGGTCACAGCCGGTACGATTGAAGAGCGTGTGAAATTCTTTTCGGAGAAGATTGCAGACAATGATTTTCCGTCAGATGGCCTGGTGCTTGTATATGATGACATTGCATATGGGCAGTCGCTTGGTACAACCTCCAAGTTCCCGAGAGATTCCTTTGCGTTTAAATGGGCAGATGAAATCAGGGAGACAACTCTTTTAGAGATTGAGTGGAGTCCGTCAAGAACAGGGCTTATTAATCCGGTTGCAATTTTTGAACCGGTGGAACTGGAAGGGACGACGGTGAGCCGTGCGAGTGTTCACAATATCAGCATTATGGAAGAATTAGAGCTTGGCATTGGCGATACGATCGCAGTCTATAAAGCAAACATGATCATTCCGCAGATTGCAGAAAACCTGACACGAAGCGGTGTGAAAGATATTCCTGAGGAATGTCCGGTCTGTCATGGTAAGACAGAGATCCGAAAAGTCAGTGATGCAAAGGCGCTCTACTGTACGAACGAAGAGTGCGGGGCAAAGCATCTGAAATCATTTGCGCTGTTTGTGAGCAGAGATGCACTTAATATTGATGGACTTTCAGAGGCGACATTAGAGAAATTTATCGCAAAGGGATTTATCAATCATTATTCAGATATTTTTCATCTTGAGCAGTATAAAGATGCGATTAAATCCATGGAAGGATTTGGCGAAAAATCTTATGTAAATCTACAAAAAAGTATTGAAAAAGCACGTGTGACAACACTGCCAAAACTCATTTACAGTCTTGGAATAGCGAATATCGGACTTGCCAACGCAAAGGTAATCTGTAAAGAACTGAACTTTGATATAGAGAAAATGCTTCATGTTACAGAGGAAGAATTGAGTGAAATATCGGGAATCGGTCCCGTGATTGCGAAAGCGTTTGTTTCCTATTTTGCAAAAGAGCAGCATGTGGAAGAATTCCGAAGACTTTTAACAGAATTGGAGATACCAAAGGAAGAAGAGAGCAAAGAGGCTCAGATTTTTGAAAATATGAACTTTGTAATTACAGGAAGTGTGGAACATTTTGCAAATCGAAATGAAGTAAAGGCTGTAATTGAAAGTAAAGGAGGAAAGGTGACGGGCTCTGTCACTTCTAAGACAAACTATCTGATTAATAATGATATAGAGTCAACCTCTTCAAAAATAAAAAAGCGAGAGAGCTGGGGGTTCCGATTATCTCAGAAGAGACATTTTTAAAAATGCTGGAAGGTGAATAAAGAATGCAGATAGAAGAACTCGTTCCATTTTGGGCGAAACTTACAAAAGAAGAACAAGAAGAACTGAAAAACAGGATACTGGTACAGAATGTGAAAAAAGGAACCATTATACACAATGGTTCGGAGGACTGTACAGGGCTGATCATTGTGGAAGAAGGACAACTTCGTGCATATACGCTGTCGGAAGACGGGAAAGAGATCACATTATACAGAATGTTTCAAAGAGATGCATGTCTTTTTGCGGCATCCTGTATTATGAATAATATTCAGTTCGAGGTGATTATAGAGGCGAGAGAAGATTCTAAGGTGCTGACAATACCGACCTCTGTTTATCAGAATTTGATACATACCTCTCTTCCGGTTGCAAATTTTACAAACGACCTCATGGCGTCGAGATTTTCAGATGTGATGTGGGTGATGGAACAGATTTTAAATAAAAGTGTGGATGTGAGACTTGCCGCACTGCTTGTGGAAGAGATGGAGATTACAGGAGAGAGCATGCTGAAAATGACACATGAAGAGATCGCTCACCATCTGGGAACGGCAAGAGAGGTGATTACCAGAATGCTGAAGTATTTTCAGAAAGAACAGCTTGTCAGCCTGTCGCGCGGGAGCATTGAAATCATAGATGAAGATCGTCTGTATGAACTTGCGAAAGACAGTAGAAGATAAAGTGTGACAATGTCACAGAAAGAGAATGTCATATCTTGTATGATAGAGTCATCAAGAAACAGAAAATTATATTGTAGGAGGAAATAGATATGTCAGTAATGAAAGTAACAAACAGCAACTATACACAAGAGGTTTTGGAGTCAAATGTCCCGGTATTAATTGACTTTTTCGCAGACTGGTGCATGCCTTGCAAGATGTTTGCGCCAATTGTAGATGAGGTGGCAGCAGCACATGAAGGAAAAGTAAAGGTCGTAAAAATCAACATCGATGATGATCCGGAACTGGCTCAGGAGTATCGTGTGATGAGCATTCCGACATTGAAGCTTGTGGATGCAAAAGAAGTGAAAGGAACCAATGTAGGAGCGATGTCAAAAGCAGAGCTTGAGAGCTGGCTGCTCGGACACGGTGTACAACTGTAGGAGATGTGAGATGGAAAATAAAAATTTTTATGATGTGATTGTCATCGGAGGCGGTCCCGGAGGATACGGGGCTGCGCTTTACACATCAAGGGCAAACTTAACCACGCTTGTAGTAGAAAAATTCGCTCCGGGCGGACAGATGGGGACGACAGAGATCGTAGAAAATTATCCGGGCTTTACAGAAGGAATCAATGGATTTGAACTTGGAATGCAGATGAAGCAGGGCGCAGAGCGGTTCGGCGTGGAGACAAAGATCGCGGAAGTGCAGAGTGTGGATTTAGAAAAACAGCCGAAAGTTATCGTTACATCAGATGGAACATACGAGGCGAAGACGGTTATTCTTGCAATGGGAGCTTATCCGAGAGAGCTTGGACTTCCAAATGAAAGAGAACTGAGAGGTCGCGGCGTATCTTACTGCGCAACCTGTGATGGAATGTTTTACAGAGGAAAGACAGTTGTGATCGTAGGTGGTGGAAATACTGCGGTTGCAGATGCTTTGTTTTTATCTAAAATCTGTAAAAAAGTATATCTGGTGCACAGAAGAGATGAGTTGAGAGCATCCAAGACATATATGGATTCCCTGAACGAGGCAGAAAATCTGGAATTTATCTGGAATTCAGAAGTGGTGGAAGTGCTTGCAGATGATCTTGTCACCGGAGTGAAAGTGAAAAATAAGGAAAATTGCGAAGTGTCTGAAATTGATTGTGACGGAGTGTTTGTTGCAATTGGAAATGTGCCAAACACAGAGCTTGTCAAAGGACAGATTGACCTCGATGAAGGAGGGTATGTGCTCGCAGACGAGACGACACGGACCAATATTCCGGGAGTGTATGCGGTTGGAGATTTGAGAAAGAAACCGCTCCGGCAGATTGTGACGGCGGTGGCGGACGGTGCGGTGGCATCGAAGTATATTGAGGAATACATTGCGGTGGGAGAATAGCTCTCACCGTTTTTAGTTTATAAAAAGTTCACTTGTGTGATAAGAATATCTCATATATAATAAAATCATATGTAGGAAAGAAGGGATAACTATGGCAGAAAAAGATAATATAAATGAGATGGATATAGATATAGACAGCGAGAAAAAAGAAGTTCCGGAAGTAGTGAAGGAAGAGAAAAAAGAGAATGAAGAGTATGAGAAATTCTGTTTTATGTGCCACAGACCGGAGAGTGTTGCAGGAAAGATGATCGATCTCCCGAATGATATTTGCGTTTGTTCAGACTGTATGCAGAAAAGTTTTGATATGATGAACAATAATAAGTTTGATTTAAGTCAGCTGATGAATATGCCGGGCGTACAGTTTTTAAATTTGTCGGACATGGAGAATATGATACCAAAAAGGCAGCAGGTGAAGAAGAAAAAGCCGGAAGAAAAGAAGGCGGAACCTGTGTTTAATATCCGTGACATTCCGGCACCGCATAAGATTAAAGCACAGTTAGACGATTATGTGATTGGACAGGAATATGCAAAAAAGGCAATCTCAGTGGCTGTTTATAACCACTACAAGCGAGTTGCGACAAATACGATGGATGAGATTGAGATTGAAAAATCCAATATGTTGATGATCGGACCAACCGGAAGCGGTAAGACATATCTTGTAAAGACACTCGCGAGACTTTTAGATGTACCGCTTGCGATCACAGATGCGACATCATTGACAGAGGCAGGATATATTGGTGATGATATTGAAAGCGTGGTTTCCAAATTGTTAGCGGCAGCGGACAATGATGTGGAAAAAGCAGAGCGTGGAATTATCTTTATTGATGAGATTGACAAGATTGCAAAGAAGAAAAATACGAACCAGAGAGATGTCAGCGGAGAATCCGTACAGCAGGGAATGTTAAAATTGTTGGAAGGAAGTGACGTGGAGGTGCCGGTAGGCGCGAACAGCAAGAACGCAATGGTGCCGCTCACGACGGTCAACACGAAAAATATTCTGTTTATCTGTGGGGGAGCGTTCCCGGATTTGGAACAGATCATCAAAGAGAGATTGAATAAACAGGCATCGATGGGATTTATTGCAGATTTGAAGGATAAATACAACAATGATAAAGATATTTTGTCGAAAGTAACAGTGGAGGATATTCGCAATTTCGGAATGATTCCGGAATTTATCGGGCGACTTCCGATTATCTTTACCCTTCAGGGATTGGATGAAGACATGCTTGTCAAGATTTTAAAAGAGCCAAAGAATGCAATTTTAAAACAGTATCAGAAGCTTTTGGAACTTGATGAAGTAAAATTGAACTTTGATGAGGAAGCATTGCATGCGATTGCAAGAAAGGCGATGAAGAAAGATACCGGAGCGAGAGCGCTTCGCTCAATCATTGAGGAATTTATGCTCGATATTATGTATGAGATTCCGAAAGATGACAATATTGGTCAGGTTACTATCACAAAAGAATATATAGAAGGAACGGGCGGTCCACTTATTGCGATGAGAGGACAGGAGCTGATTACCGGCTAAGATTCAGGGGTGGAAAAATAAATTTTCTGCCCCTGATTTACGGTTGCCTGAAAAAGAAAAAAGTGCACAAAAAAAGTGAAAAAAGTGGTTGTAAAATGTTCAAAACAGGTGTAAAGTGTAGTTTAGATTTGGCAAAAAAGAAAGACAGAAAGAGAAAAGGAGTGTGGAGTTTATGGAAGGTTACAGTTATTTGTTAGATCTGGCAATTATTTTGCTTTCGACGAAAGTGCTAGGACTTGCTACACGTAAAGTACAGATGCCACAGGTCGTGGGAGCACTATTGGCAGGATTGCTGTTAGGACCGGCGGCATTGGGATGGATCACAGAGACCAACTTTATTCATGAGGTAGCAGAGATAGGTGTTATTGTATTGATGTTCTGCGCCGGTATGGAGACAGATATCAAGGAGTTAAAAGAAAGTGGGAAAGCTTCTTTTATAATTGCATTATTTGGTGTGGTTGTTCCGCTTATTGGGGGATTCGCGGCAGCTTGGTTCTTCAATAGACCTGACTTGATCGCATCAGATGCATCCTGCTCAATCTTTTTACAGAATATTTTTATCGGTATCATTTTAACGGCAACATCGGTAAGTATTACGGTTGAGACATTAAAAGAGCTTGGAAAGTTAAAGACACGTTCGGGAAATGCAATTTTAGGAGCTGCCATCATAGATGATATTCTTGGAATCATTGCGCTGACAATCGTGACAAGCATGGCAGATTCTTCTGTAAATGTTACGGTAGTGCTGTTAAAGATTTTAGGTTTCTTCGTATTTTCGGGAATTATCGGAGTGATTTTTTACAAAGTATACAAACGATGGACAGAATCTTCCGAGAAGGGATTGCAAAGACATGCGATTATTGCGTTTGTGTTCTGTTTGCTGATGGCATATATTGCGGAAGTTGTATTTGGAGTAGCTGATATTACAGGTGCATTTATTGCAGGATTGATTATCTCGAATACAAACAAATCGATGTTTGTGCGAATTAAGTTTGATACGATTTCTTATATGTTGTTGTCGCCGGTATTCTTTGCAAGTATTGGATTGAAAGTAGTGCTGCCAGAGATGACACCGGCGATTATCTGGTTCTCAGTGGTGCTTGTCATTGTGGCAATCGTTACAAAAGTAATCGGCTGTGGAATTGGAGCAAAGGTATGTGGTTACCAGAATTATCAGGCAAAAAGAATCGGAGTTGGTATGATTTCCCGTGGTGAAGTGGCGCTGATCGTTGCAAGTAAGGGAACGGCGCTTGGACTTCTCGGGGGCAATTTCCTTGGACCGGTTGTCATCGTTGTAATTTTTACGACCATTATCACACCGGTGTTGCTGAAAATTGTATTTAAAAAGGCACCTCCGATTCCGGTAAGTGAGACGATTACGGAGTCAGAAAGTCTGGCAAAAGAGTTGGAACAGGTGATGAAATCCCGTGGAGAAGAACGAAAATAGGTTGGAAGCCGGCATAGAAATATGTCGGCTTTTTGCATGAATCACAAAGTGTTTCATATATTAGATAAAAAATGATGGAGCGATTATGCCGCAGGAAGAGATTTGCAGAAATCGAATCATATCCGAAAATTATCGGGATTTTATTGTGAACCAGCTCAGAGGAAATATATTTGACTCTATTTCTTCAGAAGAACTTTGCGAACAGAGTATGGAATACTTATATAAAACAATCTATGTAGATGGAACGATGGCAGATCCCATTAATTTTGAAAAATATACGTACAATTCGGTGCCGAAGTGCTTTACCCTGATTGATACAGAGGCGTTAAGCCAGTCTGGAATCTTACAGATACAGAATTATCCCACATTGGGACTGAAAGGAAATGGAGTGCTGGTCGGATTTATAGATACCGGAATTGATTATGAAAATCCTGTTTTTCGAAATATTGACGGAAGTACCAGAATTTTGGGAATCTGGGATCAGAGTATTCAGGATGGACAGCCGCCGCAAAACTTTTTGTATGGAACAGAATACACGAAGGAGATGATTGATGCGGCTCTTAGTAGTGATAATCCAAAAGCGCTTGTTCCAACTCAGGATGAAAGCGGGCATGGGACTTTTCTTGCAAGTGTTGCAGCAGGCGGAGCTGATGTGGAAAATCAGTTTTTGGGAGCAGCGCCGGAGTCGAAGCTTGCGATTGTAAAGTTAAAACCGGCAAAAAAATATCTGAAAGAGTTTTACCTGATCACAGAAGAAAAAGAGTGTTATCAGGAAAATGATATCATGCTTGGAATGAGGTATCTGAATGAACTGGCGAATCGATATGATATGCCGCTAGTCATCTGTATTGCACTTGGCTCGAATATGGGAGGACATAATGCGACACTTCCAATCACAGGACTTTTAGAGATGTATGCCAATATAGCAAATCGGGCAGTTGTGATCGGGGGAGGAAATGAAGCGAATCAACGGCACCATTTTTATGGAAAAGCCGAGAATGTAAACGATATCAAAAAGGCAGAAGTCCGTGTGGACGGCGGAATGAAAGGATTTACGATGGAACTGTGGACGGACATCCCCAATATTGTGGCAGTCTCCATTATATCGCCTTCGGGAGAAAGAATTCCACGGGTGCCAATCCGTCGGGGAGTGATGGAGGTATATCGTTTTGTGTTTGAGGGAACGACTATTTTTATCAATTACAAATTACTTGTGGAAAAATCAAATTCGGAATTGATATTTTTTAGAGTAAAAGATCCGGCCCCCGGAATATGGACGATTTTTATAGAGCCTGTGGAGTTGGCAGATGGCGTGTTCCATATGTGGCTTCCGATCACAGAACTTTTGGAAGGAGAAGTTTATTTTCTGCAGTCAAATCCGGATTATACGATCACGGAGCCTGGAAGTACGGTTTCCGGGATGACAGTTGGATATTATAATGGAGATGATAATAGTATTGCTATTCGATCGGGAAGAGGATATACTAGAAGTGAAAAAATCAAACCTGATTTTGTGGCTCCCGGAGTAAATGTAACGGGAGCAGCAATGCGGAATCAATTTACAGAGCGTACAGGTTCCAGTGTTGCTGTCGGGATTACGGCAGGAGCAGTTGCACTTATGCTGGAGTGGATTGTGTACCAGCTCGGGGAGAGCAGGATTGATTCCATACAGATTCGCAATCTTTTAGTTCTGGGAACAGATTGCAAGCCCGGCGAGACATATCCCAACCGAGAGTGGGGATACGGAGCTTTGAATCTATATGATGCATTTGATGCAATCAGGCGTATTTGACACATGAAGGGAGAAATGAAACATGGGAGACTTTTTTGAAGATTTAGGAAAACGAATTACAGAAACAGCAGGAGCAGTGACGAAAAAGACAGAAGAAGTTGTTGAGACACAGAAAATAAAAAGCCAGATCAGAGTGGAAGAACGAAATAAAGAAAGAGATCTGCAGCATCTTGGAAAGCTGGTTTATGACCGTTTCCAGAAAGGGGAAGTGATTGATACAGTATTTGTGGAGCTGTGCGAGGCTGTTGCACAACATGAAGACGCAGTTCAGTCCTATTTAAAAGAACTTGCGCAATTGAAGGGAATGGAACTTTGCAAGAACTGCAAAGGCGAATTGGAATCTGATATGGCATACTGTCCAAAATGTGGAACAAAAGTAGAAGAAGAGATACACTTTGACACAGAAGAAGCAGAAGAGACGACAGCAGATGAGGGGGTAGATGACTCAGCCATGCAGACAGTAGAGGAGACAGAGACGGTTTCAGAAGAGGAAGTATAGATGCTTGCTGTAATTTTGACGCTTTTGATAGGAACCTTATGTGGGATTGATTTATATTTGAAGTCATACATTGAGACTCATTACAAAGAGGGGGAAGAAAAGAAGATTCTCGGTGACACAATCTCAGTTCGAAAAGTGCATAACAAAGGGATGGCGCTGAATAAGGGAGAAGAACATCCAAAAAGAGTGCGAATGCTATCGGGGATTGTGACTGCGTTGCTCGTGTTGTATTATGTTTTTCTGTTTCGGAAGAAAGGCGGATGGATGCGCAAAAAGGGAATTGCACTTGCCATTGCAGGAGGAGTGAGCAATACTTACGATAGATTTGTGCGAAAATATGTAGTGGACTATTTCGGATTTTGCACGGAGTGGAAAAAATTCGAAAAGATCACGTTTAACTTGGGAGATATGTTTATCTTTCTTGGCAGTATTTTAGTTGTGATATCTGAGATTTTTTCAAAAAAGCGATAAGAAAGATAAGAAAAAAGATGAGACCCGCGGGAAATCGCGGGTCTTTGTGCGGGTTTAGCGCTCTAAAATCTTTGGAAGAACATTTTTCGGAGTATCTAGGAAAACAAGATTCGTTCTTACGTCTGAATAATGAGGATTCTGGTGAACCACTACAATGGAGTTCCCACGGAAGTATTTGATATAGTTTTTATATGTATAGGATTCCAATGAGGTTCCAAGAAGCAGCAGCACATCAGCTTTCGCAATTTCGTCAGCAATTTTAGCGATGATCTCATGGTCAAGCATTTCTCCGAATAGTTTTACGTTTGGACGGATGATATGCCCGCATTCTTCGCAGAGTGGAACAGACGGAGATGTTTTTACAAATTCGACAGGATATTCTTTCCCACAATGTGTGCATATGTTTTTGTGAATGGTCCCATAAATATTATATACATGTTTACAACCGGCTCTTTCAGAAAGAGAAAAACTATTTTTAGAAATAATGGTCTGCAATTTTTCCTGTTTTTCAAGTTCGGCAAGTGCGTAGAACGTTTCGCTTGGCTCAAGATCTTTGTCTAATATCTCAGACTTGTAAAACTTAAAAAACTTTTCCGGTCTGGTGCTGAAATAAGCGCTGGAATAGATATATTCCGGTGAGTCGCCGTATCTGTTCTCGATATCGTAGGCGACGTCAAGAGAGAGTATGCCCGGATATCCACATTCTTTTAAGATTCCAGAACCACACAGGGCAACTGTATATCTGCTGGAATCTAATATGTTTTTTAATGTTTGCAATTTTTTCTCCATAATAATCCCACCCTTACTTAAATAGTATGGTTATATTGTCCTATGTTTTGTCAGAAAAGTCAATCAAATTCACAACTAATGTGTATGTATTTTTAACTATTTTCTAAAAGTAAAATGAATAATTGTAAGTAAACGAGAAAAGCTTTGGAGAGGCTCCAAAGCTTTTCTAATTACATTATATAGTTTACATTAACTGCCTGTTCCCCTCTTGGTCCTTGAGTAGTGTCAAAGGAGACTTGCTGTCCCTCTTCCAAAGTCTTAAATCCATTGGAAGCAATTCCTGAGAAGTGTACAAAGATATCCTTTCCGCTTTGTTCATTGGTGATAAATCCAAATCCTTTTTGTGAGTCAAACCATTTTACTGTACCTGTATTCATGTGAGGTACCTCCTAAATTATAATATTTGTAAATTAAATAGAAATAAAAAACACATATTTTGGTAAGAAATCAAACGAGTTAATTGCTTACAAAAATATGTGATCAAATAAAACATCTAAATTACTCGTTTATCATACCATGCAATTTTTGAAATGTCAAGAAAATATTGAAAATTCTGAAAAAAGTCCTTCTGAAAAAAGTCATAGCCTCCCACATTGGAGTACTATGACTTTTCTTTTCCGTCGATGAGATATTCATAGGAAACATGGAAAATCTCAGTGAATGCTTTTAATTCCACATCTGTGACGTGACGTTTATTGGTCTCAATTCTGGTAATCACATTTTTATCCATATCATATCCATTCAGTTGAAGTTGGTAGGCTAAGAGCCGCTGTGACATATTGTGCTGGCGGCGCAGTTCGATGAGCCTTTGGCTGATCAGATTTTTCTCCCCGGTAGATGCTTTTGGTTTTGGCATATTTCTAATCCCTCCTACAAATAGTGTGCGTAAAAATATCTCATTTTTTGCACTTTTTTCTATTGAATTTTACATGGGATTAGAAATACGATCGGTTGTAAAAATGATACAAAAATAAGGGGAATGAAAGAAAGAAGAAACTAAATGCTGCAGATGCGATAGAAAATTGTTTATGTTGGCGTTGAGTAAAGTGAAGTAAATAGAGTATAATGTTGTCCATAAAGCAATGGAATTCAGAGACGGAGGCTTGTATATGAAACGAATATTAGTGATAGAAGATGACGAAATGCTGAATGCGGGACTTTGCTATAATCTTCAGATGGAAGGTTTTGAGGCGGCTCCGGCATTTGGAGCAAAGACGGCAAAAAAATTATGGAAAGAAAAATCATTTGACTTGATTTTGCTTGATGGCAATCTTCCGGACGGAGACGGATTTGCAGTCAGCAGAGAAATTCGAAAAGAAAGTAAAGTGCCAATTGTGTTTCTGACAGCGCGGGATATGGATGAAGATATGATTGAGGGCTTTGAAAACGGGGCGGATGATTACATTACAAAACCATTTAATATCAAAATTGTCATACAGCGGATTAAAGCAATCTTGAGAAGGTGTGAGGGCGATGACACGGTGGAGAAAGTGTTGCAGTGTGGAAATCTGGCAGTTGATTTTGAGAGCCACACGGTAAAAAAGCACGGAAAGCTTCTGACATTGACGCCCACAGAGTTTAAATTGCTGCACCGTTTCTGCCTGAATCCGGGACAGGTGTTGACAAGGCAGATTTTGTTAGAAAAGCTGTGGGATCAGGATGGTAATTTTGTGGATGAACATACATTGACGATCAATATCAGCAGGCTTCGTGCCAAAATTGCAGATGAAGAATATGCATATATTAAGACCATTTACGGGGTTGGATATAAATGGATAGGAGAAAGCCATGAGTAGAAATGAATGGGTAACTATTGTGGCAGCAATTGTTGTGGTCGTTATCATATCTGCCGGTCTATGGTTTTATTTCCGGCAGCGGTTTGTCAGAATGGCGGAGAAAGTGGAAGATGCCATTGATGCGATCATCGATGGGAGAGAACTCAAAACAGAAGAACTGAATAAGGATACCTTATTTTCAAAAATCCAGTCGAAGCTTGAGCAGTTATCCGAGGTGACAAAGTCTGCAGAGGAAAAGAATGTGAAGCAGAAAGAGGAGATGCAAAAAATGGTATCAGATATCTCCCATCAGTTGAAGACGCCGATTGCCAATATCACGATGTACAATGACACGATTTTGAATCATGACCTTCCAGCAAAACAACAGTACCGGTTTCTGAAAATAATGCAAAAGCAAGTGGAAAAGCTGGATTTTCTTGTGCGCTCACTGATGAAAATGTCGCGTTTGGAGAACAGCATGATCAAGCTGAAAAAAGAGGAGAACAGTCTCTTTGATATGGTTGTGGAGGTTGTGGAGAATCTGTCGATTCCGATGGAAAAGAAGAAACTGGACCTTCAGATTGACTGTCCGAAAAACTTACGGATATGCTATGATCGGAAGTGGACAGCGGAGGCATTATTCAATGTAATGGACAATGCAGTCAAGTATACACCGGAATATGGAAAGATTCGGGTTGAGGCAGAGGTACTTGGAATGTTTGTACGTCTTTCAGTGAGTGACACCGGAATCGGAATTGCCCCGGAACATATGAATGATGTGTTTCAGCGGTTTTTCAGAGAGGAAAAGGTACACAATGAAAAAGGTGTCGGAATCGGTTTGTATTTGGCAAGAGAGATTATAACAAAGCAGGGCGGCTATATGAAGGTAGAGTCAAAGGAAGATGCAGGGAGTACATTTTTCATCTATCTGCCGAATGAGCAGGAAGAATTGTCTCAAAATTGAAATGATTCATCGGGCGTTTGAGATATTATTGAAATAATCAGATGCTAAGATAAAGACAGAATCAAGAAAAGGAGAGATGATGATGGCTGTTTTACAGACGATAGATTTAAAAAAATATTATGGGGAAGGAGAGAATCAGGTCAAAGCATTGGATGGCATCTGTTTAGAGATAGAAGAGGGGAAATTCACTGCGATTGTCGGAACTTCTGGAAGCGGAAAATCTACACTTTTACATATGCTCGGAGGACTGGATACACCAACATACGGAAGAGTGATTGTGGGCGGAAAGGATATTTCTAAGATGAAACCGGATGAGCTTACGATTTTCAGAAGAAGAAGGATTGGATTTGTATTTCAGAATTATAATTTGGTGCCGATCTTGAATGTGTATGAAAATATCATTCTGCCAATTGAACTTGACGGGAACAGACCGGATAAAGGATATATTGACAACATTATTACATTGTTGGGGCTGGAGAAAAAGTTGACCAGCATGCCGAATAATCTGTCGGGTGGACAGCAGCAAAGAGTTGCGATTGCAAGAGCCCTTGCGACTAAACCTGCGATTATTCTTGCCGACGTAAACTGAACCCCATGTGCTTACTGTACATAGCGTATATACAGTAGGATTGCATGACAATATAGGTACATGATACACAAGTAATGAGAAAAAATGTGTATGCAGTAGGAAGAAAGTTATTGATATCTGGTATGAGGAAAGACATCCTTGTAGCAGGTTTTTTATTGTCAATAATAGACAGGTTTACAAGTAATATTTTGTTGGTATGTGTGAATAGCTTTTTGTGGAGGATAGGGTAGTGTTGTAGTCGAAAAGGAAGGAGAATGTAAAATGAGTAAAGAACTTACAACAGAACAGAAGCTTATGCAGGCAACACAGTATGGACTATTGATTTATGCAGGACAACGGAAAATCCATGATGAGGATAGAACGATTAAAAGCTGGAAAAGATTGCAAACGAAATAGGAGAGTATTGGGGACTGGAAGAACCTGTAGCAGGTTATCCGGGAACTTTTTGAGGAGATTACACTCCA
>ENA-OQIF01000157-OQIF01000157.1-human-gut-metagenome-genome-assembly--contig:-NODE-157-length-37241-cov-5.446705_pt1 | contig 37241 bp, 33 predicted proteins | sample MGYA00242574_ERZ504738 | MGnify/ENA primary metagenome ERZ504738 (study PRJEB26092, sample SAMD00036437) | human gut metagenome | host: Homo sapiens | study: EMG produced TPA metagenomics assembly of...
GTTCAATCTTGTTCTGATACTGGCTAATCAACTGCTCCATCCTGTTCTGTGCCTGAACACGGTTCCAATTTGCAATCTGATAGCTTAGTTTTTCCAGCTCTATTCCACTGTTTTTATCGTATCAACCGCATTTCCTGTCCGGATGATTGAATCTTGATGTCCTGCCTCCCCTTCCAATACGACATATTGGATCTTTCCATCTCTGTTTTTGTCAATCTGAGTATTTTTCTGTATTACTTCAGCCGCAAGCTCTCCCTGCATCACACCGGACTGTTTCGCCTCTGCTCCCACATAATAAAGTTCATCCCACTGTCTTAGATCTTCCTCTACCGGCTCCCGGTTAAAAAAGATAATCGGAACATCATGATCTCTGGCAAGGTCTATAATTTCCGACGGATCTGCCCGATCCACCAAATTTACACAGAGCACATCACACCCCATGTCAATCAATTCCTTCACCTGATCATCCTGTGTGCGCTGTGACCCCGCTGCATCTAATATCGTAACCGTCGCCTCAAGCTCCTCATGTTCGGGATTTTTCAACTGTTCCTTGAACCGGGCAAGAAGCTCATTCAAAAACGTATCGCTTTGGTTGTAATAAGTAACCCCGATATGCACCTTGTCGTCCCGTGTTTCCTGACGTTTTCCACAGCCAAACAAAGAAATACATTTACGATGACAAGCATCCCAACCAACCATTTTTTCTTCTTTCTCACTTTTCTCCCCCTTTCCTCTACTGGCTCATTGTAAGAAGCAGTTCTTGATTTTCTTTGCTGAACAACGTCTCCTTTCGGATTACCGAGTATGATACCGTCTGTTTCTTCATATTTTCAAAATAATGGTCCAGCTTTCTTGCAACTTCGCTCAGACTCTGATAGCCAACATTAAACTCGTCCGGAACTACAACACACTCCGCAATCCCTTTATCAAGATAATAGATAGCTTCTGTAGACTGACCTATTCCATACAGTAATTCTCCGTGCGGCTGACTGCTCGCCAAATATTCGCCAATTGCAGTCAGATTGCTATCATCCAAAGCAATCACAATATCCACTTTCGATTCCGTGTTTTCCTCTCTGTCTAAAAGCGAATCCAAAGAAAGCTCTAAAATATTGGCATTTTTATCTTCCAGCGCATCTTTAAAACCACACTCTCGGCTGCTGAGCATATTGGAATCCGTCGACGCTAAAAGAAGTCCTATTTTTTTCTCTTCTATATTTCCTTCAAAATCTTTGAGCATTTCTTCCGCCAAAGCTTGTCCCATCTCATAATTGTCTTCTTTTATAACCGGAAGATCATACCTTGTTTCCCCTTTCTCCGCTTCATAACCCACAAGCATAACCGGTACTCTCTTCTCAATCTTCTTCAGCACCTCCTGATCATTCTTGTCTAACACCGGCTGCACGATCAACGCATCCGCTCCATCCTCAATCTCACGTTCAAAAACTTTTTTCTGAGCTTCTGCATCCAATCCTTCTTCTACATCCACAACCGCAAGTTCAATGCCCTCCTCCTCTGCCGCCATTTTCAGACCATACTTCAAAGCAGACCATTGACTGTCTCCTGCATTTTCAAGAATTACCGAAACCTTATCCAGTGCTTTTTTATTCTGTCCCGAAATCATCATCAACGCCAGTCCGATGACCATTATCATCAGAATCACTTCTGTCAGGACAAATCCTTTTTTGTTATTCATCATCTCGTTTCACCTGCACTTCTTTTGCCGTCTCTTCCTTTCGGAACATACGCCCTTTTTCAAGATCCTCCCGGTTGTCTTCCGTGTACAAAACTGCCGGAATACAGATGGATACTGTCGTCCCTTCATCTGGTTCACTCTCCACAACCAGACCATACTCTTTTCCGAACAAAATCTGTATTCGGTTATTCACATTCACAAGCCCTACACCGGAACCATGCTTGCGAATCCGTTTACTGTCCGTCAAGATCAAATCAACTTCTTCCTCCGTCATCCCAAGACCATTGTCTGTAACAGAAAGAATAATATTTTCTCCTTGCATGCGGCCTGTCACTTTGATTTCTCCACAATCATCCATCGAACCCACACCGTAATTGATTGCATTTTCAAGAATCGGCTGCAGCACCAGCTTTACAATACAATACTCATACAGTTCAGGTTGTACATCAAATATGACTGAAAACGTGTTCTTATAGCGTACTTTTTGTATATTCATATAGCTTTGCGCATGCTGAAGTTCTTCTTTGATACTGATTACCGTACGCCCTTTCGAAAGACTGATTCTGAAAAGCCTTGCCAGCTGGGTGATCATAAACGATGCCTCGTCATTTCGCTCCCCCTCAATCATCCAGGTAATAGACTCCAGCGTATTGTAGAGAAAATGTGGATTAATCTGGCTTTGCAATGCATCCAATTCACTTTTTCTCCGTTCGTTCTGCTCCAGTACGATTTTCTTCATAAGCATGTCAATCTGCTCATAGGAGTTCTGAATAGAGTTTCCAAGATGCCTGATCTCCGTGGAGCCTCCAATATAAATCTTCGGTTTCTCTCCCGCTTCATATTCAATAACAGAATGATTTAATTTCAGAATCGGGCTGGAAATCCTCACAGAGACAATACGATTAATAATCATCAACATCATCGCCATCAAAAGCATCAGCATGGCAATGAAATACCGGATATCGATTGTGCCGTCAACAAAGGTCGTCTGAGGAATTACACCAACCAGCTTCCAGCCTGTATAGCTGATTGTATTTACAACAACCTTTCGATGCTCTCCCTCAAATTCCTCGTCATACACTCCTTCTTTATATTTTGCCACAGATTGACTGCTTTCCTTCCTTGTTCCGTCTGCAATCTGTATCTGCTGCGGATGATAAATAATCTGTCCGTCTCCATCACACAGATAGTAATATTGTCCTTTGTTTGCCGAATTGATCTGCTTCATCATGCGGGCAATTCCTGAGTAATCCATATCTACAAGCAGAACTCCCATACGCGACACTCCATTGTCGGTAATCTCCACTGCCCGGCTCAGCGAAATCACCCAATAATACCGAAACGTGCCATCGTCGAACAGATTCTGGATATGCGGCACTGAAAAGTGCATATTTTCCTGAATCTCCATCGCCTTCTTATACCAATCCTGTTCTGTGACATCCGGATCTTCCTTCTCCGCCGCCACAGGCTCCGCTGCCATCAGACGTCCATAGTCATTATAGATAGCAATACTCTGCAGATTGTCTCCATTTACTTCATACAAAAGATTCATTCCACTTTGAATACTCTGAGCCTGACTGGAAAAATCATTTTCTTTTATTACATTATAATAAACCGTGTCTGAGATCTGTCTCATACTCACCAGATAGTCTTCTAAATATTCACTTGCCTGTTCCATCAGTTTTTGTGTGCTTCCAACCATCTCATCTTTTGAAATCCCTGAAAATCGAAGATAGAGTGCAACCCCCAATATCAGCATGATAGAAATCGACACCACAGAAAAGGCAATCATAAGGGTTGATTGTATCCCTTTCGGCTTTATTTTTTTCAAATATGCCAAACACTTATTTTTCACGTTCCATATACTCCGTTCTGTATTTTGACGGCGATGTGTGAAACTGCCGTTTAAAAACATAACTAAAATAATTCGGGTCTGTATAGCCTACTTTTTTCGCTATGATATAACTCTTTTCCCCCGTCTCGATCAGCATACGGGCAGCCTGCTCCATACGATACTCTGTCAGATACCCGATAAAAGAATTGCCGGTCTCTTTCTTAAAAATTGTAGAAAAATAAGAGTTGGATACTCCAAGTTCTCTACAGATGCTGTCCAGAGACAACTCTTCATCTGCATAATGATTGCGAACATACTCCTGTGCTTTTAAGACAAAAGATTTTGTCGATCTGCTTCTTGAATTTAACAGTCTCTCACGGAAAGAGAAACTTATATCCAAAAGCCATTTTCGAAAGCTCTGCGGCTCCATATCAAGAAGCCTTCCATACAGTTTTCTCATATCTCCGGAAAATTCATCCATCACAATCTCGTTATTTGCAGAGAAACGATATAATTCACTTACCAGTTCCATGACTGAAATATAGTGCTGCTGTAAGGATTTTCTCTGAAAGGATATCTGCTCCAAGTATTCATCAATCGCTTTTTCAATATCCTCTTCCGTGCCCAAACGAATCATCTTAAACAGCTGATTAAACGAATCTGTCCCCTGCTTTAAATCCGGTTCACTTACCTCCTGCGGCGCAACCTCTTTGATATTGATTGCTCTTGACGCCCCATAAATCGCGCGGTATGAAACCGCATCTCTTGCACTTGCATACGACTGTGCAAGGTCCAAAATATTGTCGCAGACAAATCCAATCCCAACAGTCACAACAGCTCCGACCATTCGCTTGACATATCTGCAGAACCGGTCGCACTCATCTGTCAGCCTTGATACCTCGTGCTCATCCTGAAGCTGCACGAGCAAAATACTATTTCCCAAATAAGAAAAGCACTTTCCTCTCCAAGCTTCTCCAAGGCGCTCTTTTGCCTGTTTTTCAACTGATGCAAATAAAAGCAACGGATTCACATCCTGCTGTATCCTGCTTGAAGATGTATGGATCACAAGACAACAGTAACAAGGTCCCTCCAACGAGATCTGATAGTCTGAAAGATACTTCTGCAGTTCCCCTGCCTGAATTCTTCCCTCTATCAGCGTGGAATAAAAATTGACCTGCAAAAGTGGCAAAGACTCCAGATAATAATTCTGCAGCACCTGAACGTTTTTCTTCTCGCTGATCTCCTCATCAAGCTTTATCTTCATCTGCGTAAACACATTGGTCAGTTCAACTGAATTTACCGGCTTTAACAAGTACTCCTCAACTTCTAAATGAACCGCCTCTTTTGCATATTCAAATTCATCAAATCCGGTGAAAATCAACAGTTTTGTGGCCGGAAACTCCTCTTTGATGTGATGTGCAAGTTCCATGCCATCCATATATGGCATCTTAATATCCGTCATCACCACATCCGGCTGGTATTCTTCCACCATCTCAAGCGCTTTTACACCGTTGTTCGCATAGCCGATCACAGAAAAACCAAGCCCTTCCCAGTTGATCTTTTTCATAATGACTTGTATTACATCTTCTTCATCGTCTACTAAAAGTACTGTGTATGTTTTCATATCCTTCTTCTCCATGTCTATATAGTAATTTTTATTATATCAGATGTCACTTCAAATGCAATGCATACCCCGAACAAAATAAAGAGCCAGAATAGCTTCTGACTCTCTTTTTGTAAAAATAAAATTATTTTTTCTGAACATATTTCAAACAGTCCAATGTTACTGCTACAAGAATAATGATTCCTGAGAATACGAACTGAAGGTTTGTGTCAATACCAAGGATTGTAAGAGAATATGTAAGTGCTGTGAAGATACATACACCAACTACAACTCCTGAGATCTTACCGATACCACCGGTAAAGGATACACCACCAACTACGCAGGCTGCGATGGCATCCATATCCCATCCCTGTCCATAAGCCGCTGAACCGGAACCAACCATTCTCACACATTCTAACCATGAACCAAATCCATAAAGAACACCTGCAAGAACAAATGCACCAACTGTTACCCAGAATACGGAAATACCTGAAACAGATGCTGCTTCTGGGTTTCCACCTACTGCATACAGGTTTTTACCAAATGTTGTCTTATTCCAAATGATCCATACAATTACGATTGCAGCCACTGCCCAAAGGATAATTGTTGGGAATCCATTGATTTTCGGAATTACCATATTCGGAATCGCTGGTTCAATCGCACCAAAGGATACACCTTTTGTCGCATATGTAACAAGACCGAAGATTACAAGCATGTTTGCCATTGTTGAAATAAATGGGTGCATTTTGAATTTTGCGGTAAAGAAACCGGCAATTGTTGTAAACACTGTACATAACAAAATACACATTACAAGTGCTAATATCACTCTTGCTCCAAGCGGCATTTTTGTAAAATCAAAAATATGTCCGAATACAGAACCTGTATTGACACCCTGGTGCATGATAATTGTTGCGGTTGTCATACCCATTCCGACCATACGACCGATAGAAAGGTCAGTACCTGCAAGAAGAATCAATGCTGCTACACCAAGTGCAAGGAACATTCTAGGCGAAGCCTGCTGTAAAATATTCAATACGTTGTTGTAAGTAAGTAACGGTGAACCTTTTACCATTGGAGTAATAATACATAACATGATAAAGATTAAAATAATCGCAATATACAAACCGTTTTGTAAGAAAAATGCTCTGCGGTTAAATGTATATTTGTAGTTTTCCCATTTCTGTGCTCTTGTCTCCAGGAAAGTGAATTTTGACATACGCAGTAAATCAATCAAATGATATTTGTAATTGTAAGCTGCATGTCTTCTGTCTTTGATTTCCTGAAGTTCTTTCTGATATTGAATCTTCGCATCAAACAGGCGGTTTTTGTAAACATACTTCTCATCTTTAATTTCATTGTGATCAGAAAGTTTTGCAACAATTCCCTGATGCTCTTTTTCCAATTCTACAAGTCTTGCTTTATAGTTTTCTTTTGCCTGTACTTTTTGCTGTGCACAGCTTTCTAAAACTGCATTGTAGTAATCTTTGTTAAAATGTTCTTTCAAGTAAGCTTCTGCTTCTGAAATCAATTTTGAAATCTGATCTTTATTTTTTGCCTCAACAGCTTTTGCTTTCTCCAGCTCCCGTTTTGCCTCTTGAATCCGGTTCTCTTTTTCCCCTTTTGTAAGGCTTCGGTCTTTTTTCATTCTGTCTATAATGCCCTGAAGATGAACAACTTTTTCTGTACCATCTACTCTGAGGCTGTCAATTTTTTCCTGAATTTTACCCACATGATCCTCAATCGGTTTGCGGAGCTTTAACTCCTGCTCTTCCGTAAGAATCTTACTGTTTCCATTAGCCATATCTATCATTCTCCCTCATTATAGGTATTTTGCACTGAGCCTTAAGAGCTCTTCCTGATTTGTGTCTTTTGTATTAACAATTCCCGCAAGATGTCCATTAGACATAACACCAATACGGTTTGTGATTCCCAAAATCTCCGGCATTTCAGACGAAACAACAATGATTGTTTTTCCTTGCTTTGCCATTTTGATAATCAATTCATAGATTTCATATTTTGCACCAACATCAATTCCTCGTGTCGGTTCATCCATCATAAACACTTGAGGTTCACGTTCAAGCCATTTTCCAAAAATAACTTTCTGCTGATTTCCTCCTGACAAACTTGAAATCATATCATCTGGTCCCATACATTTTGTATGCATAATCTTAATCTCATTCGAAGTCGCTTTTGTCATCTTTGCGTCAGACAACAACTGTCCGGATTTGTACTGACTGAGATTTGCAATTGTTGTATTAAATGTCAAATCTCCTTTTAAGAACAATCCGTTTGCCTTACGTTCCTCTGTAATCAACGCAAATCCATGCTCCATCGCTTCTTTTGCACTTCCGAAGTTCATCAGATGGTTGTTAAAGTAAACACGTCCTGCCGCTCTGGTTCTAATTCCGAAAATTGTCTCCAAAAGCTCTGTACGTCCTGCTCCTACCAAACCGTACAATCCAAAAATTTCACCTTTTTTTACATCAAAGGAGATATCCTGCAAATGAGGCTCAAATTTCGTTGACAAATGCTGGATAGACAAGATCGGTTCTTTTGGTTCATTGTCTACCGGCGGGAAACGATTCTCAAGAGAACGTCCAACCATCGCAGCGATCAGCTCATTCATATCTGTGTCTTCTGACCGTTTGGTCATAACAAGATTTCCATCCCGTAGTACGGATACTTCATCACAAATCGTGAAAATCTCATCCATTTTATGCGAAATATAAATTAAGGAAATTCCCTGTTCTTTCAACATATTCATCATCTCAAACAGCTTTTCAACTTCCTGAACTGTCAATGAGGATGTTGGCTCATCGAGAACGATTACTTTTGCATTGTAAGAAATCGCTTTTGCAATTTCACACATCTGCCGCTGTGATACGGACATATTCCGCATCGGTTGAGTCAGGTTGACAGTCATTCCAAGTTTTCTAAAAAGCTCGGAAGCCTCTTTTTTCATTCTTCCCTCATCCACGATTCCCATTGAGTTGCGCGGATAGCGTCCGAGGAATAGATTGTCAACTACATTTCTTTCTAAGCACTGGTTCAATTCCTGGTGAACCATTGCGATTCCGTTTTCCAGTGCATCTTTTGGACCTGAAAAACTTACTTCCTTTCCATCAAGGAAAATTTTTCCTTCATCTTTTTGATATGTACCGAAAAGGCACTTCATCATCGTAGATTTACCAGCACCATTTTCTCCCATCAGTCCCATAACCGTTCCTTTTTTCACATCTAAATTAATGTGATCCAAAACCCGGTTTCTTCCGAAAGACTTGCTCATGCCACATATCGATAAGATGATTTCTTCTTTCTTATCTGCCATTCTTCTCTACTCCTGTTTTGTTTACACGTATTATTATTTTCTTTTACTCAAAAAGAGGTTATCGGGAAGAATTTCTTCTTCCCAATAATCTGCTCTTTTTCATTTCTTTTTGTTATTATTGATTCAATAAAGATGTGTAAGAAGCTGCGTTGTCTGTCTTAACCATGTTGATTGCGAACGCATCATACTGGCTTGGATTTCCAAGACGGTTTGTAATGTTAGATTCTGTCTGTCCATCACCACCGATGTATTCAACATCAAGGTTAAGAAGATCATCATAGTTCTGAAGTAATGGCTGATATGTTGAGCTTAAGAAGTTATCAGAAGCATTGTAGATGTTCAACCATACTTTTTTCTTTGCATGTTCTTTTCATCAAGTTGATTTGAAACTGGTTCGAATACCTTTGTAGAATCTGTAAATTCTTTATAGTTTTCAGCTGTAACTGCTACGTTCAATGCATAGTAAGAACGTTCTTCTTCGCTGTATCTGTATACGTCTTCTGAAAGAACATTTCCAGCTTCATCTGCTGTACCGATACCTGTGTCAATATCTACACCATCAAGTGAGTTACGAAGAACACGAAGTGTTAAATATGCCTGTACGTCTGCATGCTGGCTGATTGTTCCGCCGTATCCTTCTGCGATAGCTGCAACTGCATCGTTATTTGCATCGTATCCGAATGTAGGAACTTGATTGTCTTTTGACCAAGCATTGAACATTGACATTCCCATACCATCGTTGTTAGATGCGATTACATCGATCTGATCACCGAATGAAGAAGACCATGTTCCGATTGCATTACCTGCTGTTGCCGCATCCCATGTAGCTCCTGAAGAGTTCTTCATTTCCTGAGAAGCAAGCTCACGAATAATATATTTCTTTCCGCCAACTTCGATTGAACCATCTTTTACTGCTTTTGAAGAACCATCTGTATTAGTTCCGATTGGGTCACTGTTGATTGCACCATCTTTTTCAACGTCTGTTCCAAGAGCTTTACGAACACCTCTTGTACGAGCGATAGAGTCATTATGTCCGATATCACCGATTGCCAATACATAACCGATTACACCATCACCATTTTTATCGATTGTAGCAATATTTTCTTCAATGTACTCTTTGATCATTGTTCCTTGAAGTTCAGCACCCTGATTAGCATCAAATCCTACATAATATGTATCTTTATTAAAGTTCAAAGCGTTCTTGTCTAACTCACCTGTAGAGCTGTTAGATGGCTGACGGTTGAACCATACTAAAGGTTTATCTTTGTTCGCAACGTCTGATGTGGATTTGTCTCCGCCTTTGTCAGATCCTCCATTGTCTCCTCCACTTGATCCACATGCTGCTGTAGATACAACGAGTAATCCTGCCATTGCTAATAATGCTAATTTTCTTTTCATAACTTTTGTTCTCCCTTCTGTTATCGACGTTTCGCTCCGTCGTTTGTTGATATTGCTAGTATAATATATGTTTTAAAGAAAAAATATAGGATATTTTTCTTTTTCATTGAAATTTTAAAGCTTTCACAAAAATTTTATATTAATACTTTTAATAAATTACAAAAAACGACATCATTTTGCATATACACTTTCACCAAACATTTTTATCAGCACAAAAAAGGAACCCTCCCAGTTCAATCACCTGGTGGATTCCTCTTCTTTTCGCACTCTTATTCTTTCACAAGCACCTTCACAATTTCAGCCATATACATCGTATGATAATCTTTTTCCGGATACCATCTTGCATCATTCTCTTTGACATCAAAACATTCCGGACGCATCTCTTGATGATACTGTTTTTTGCAGACCATAATCATATCCGCCTCTTCAAACGCCACTGTTCCATCTGTAAAATACGGTGTCAATCCTGCATTTTTCACCTTATCCTCGTCTCTTCCGGATATTTTTCCACAGTAAGCAAGCGCCGGACGATAGTTTTCCCCAAAAAACGCAATCGTAAACAGATCATTGTGATCTACGAAGTCTTTCGTGTATCTCTGTGGACGAATGTAAACACTTACCACATTCTTTCCCCACATAACACCAACGCCTCCCCAGCTTGCTGTCATTGTATTATAGGATTCTTCATTTCCCGCTGTAATCAAAAGCCATTCTTTTCCAATCTTTGTAAATGGATTGAACGAAAGGTCTTCTATTTTCACTTCTTGAAATGCCATCTTATACACTCCTTTCACCTGCGCCACATAAGGCAGCTGTCATAAGTCTATGTTTCAGAACCTTATTTCATGATTACTTTTCTAAAGTTCTTTTCCCTCTTCTCAGCACGATACCTTCTCCTGCAAACACGTCTTTTGCAAATACCGCTTTAATATCAGTAACTTTGTCTCCATCTACAGCAACACCGCCCTGATCTACAGCACGTCTTGCTTCAGATTTAGATGGAACTAATCCGCTCTTTACAAGCATTGTCAAAATATCGATACTTCCGTTCACAAGATCTTCTTCTGTAAGTTCTGCTGTCGGCATGTTTGCTGCTGCACCACTTGAGAACAATGCTCTTGCACTTTCCTGTGCTTTTGTCGCTTCCTCTTCTCCATGAACAAGTTTTGTCAACTCAAATGCGAGAATCTCTTTTGCCTGATTCAGCTGGCTTCCTTCCCAGTCATCCATCTTGTCAATCTCTTCCAACGGAAGGAATGTAAGCATACGGATACATTTCAGAACATCTGCATCTGCGACATTTCTCCAGTACTGATAAAATTCAAATGGTGATGTCTTATTCGGGTCAAGCCAAACTGCACCAGACTGTGTTTTTCCCATTTTCTTTCCTTCAGAGTTCAAAAGTAATGTGATTGTCATCGCACTTGCATCTTTTCCAAGCTTACGGCGGATCAATTCTGTACCTGCCAGCATATTGCTCCACTGGTCATCTCCACCGAACTGAAGATTACATCCGTATTTCTGGTACAATGCGTAGAAATCATACGCCTGCATGATCATGTAGTTAAACTCTAAGAAGCTCAGTCCTTTTTCCATTCTCTGTTTGTAGCACTCTGCTGTCAGCATACGGTTCACGCTAAAGTGCGCCCCTACTTCGCGAAGCAATTCAATGTAGTTCAGATCCAAAAGCCAGTCTGCATTGTTTACCATCATTGCTTTTCCTTCTGAGAAATCAATGAATTTGCTCATCTGCTCTTTAAAGCAGTCGCAGTTGTGCTGAATCTGCTCCGGGGTCATCATAGATCGCATATCTGTTCTTCCAGATGGATCTCCGATGTATCCTGTTCCTCCCCCGATCAATGCGATTGGTTTATTCCCTGCCATCTGAAGACGTTTCATCAGGCACAGTGCCATAAAATGTCCCACATGAAGACTGTCTGCTGTCGGGTCAAATCCGATGTAAAATGTTGCCTTTCCTTCATTAATCAAGTTGCTGATCAGCTCTTCGTCTGTTACCTGCGCAATCAATCCTCTTGCTTTCAATTCATCATAAATCTTCATTTTTCATTCTCCTTCTTGTCTGTCGGTTTTATTACTTTTCGGAGCGTTTTATTGCATGACATATAATTTTCTATAATTAAAAAAACCCGCCCCTTATCTAACATAAAGGGCGAGTGTAATCCCGCGGTACCACCTTCATTCGCATTCACTTCACAGCAAACGCCTCTGCAAGTATCTATCAATACTCAGGCACGATAACGTGTGCCATCCCGTTGCAGCCTACTTAGAATTATGTCACTGTTCGGTGCAAAGCTCCAAGATGTATTCATAATCGACTTTCCATGCGCCTCTCATCAACCGGCAGCTTTCTGTATGGCGTCTCAATTATTACTTTTTCTTTTCTTCGCCGTTTCTTATTCTGAGGAAATACTACCCCATAAAATGATATTTGTCAAGGGGCTTATACGCCTTTTTCTTGTTCCAAAGCATCATTCCAGCCAAGAGCAGCAAGCCCGTCACAGACAATACTTTTCCCATCTTCAATCCCGGTGCATGATACACAATCTCTACCTCATGTGTTCCGACCGGCATCTTTACTCCTAAAAATGCCGTATTGACTTTTTCATACTTCACGTCTTTTCCATCTATCTTCACTTCAAAGTGCTCATCATATGGAATCGATGTAATCAGATACCCATCTTTCACGCCGTCCACACTTCCTACAATTCGGTTTCCTTTTGTCTGTGCCTTGTCCATCCTAAATTCGCTTTGGCACAGCGTCTTTAAGGATTCGTCAGTATTTCCGATATAGCATCGAAGGTTTCGGATTTCATAGTTTCCTGCTCCTAGTCCCAGATTCACTTCCGTTTGTCCCGCCTTTAGGTTTACCGCATAAGTAAAGGTTGTGTTGCCATTATAGTAAATATGCGATCCTGCGCTTAGTTTATTTTTCACACCTGCAAGCCACACAGAAACATCCTTGGATCTCTTGTAATTTTTTAGTTCAAACTGCACAAACAGAATCTCTTCCTTCTGTGCCTCCTCACTGATTTTTAATTTCACATTCTGAATTTCTTTTGACTTAATATGGTACCCATCTTCTACCTTTTCAATCGCCTGCGTATCTTCTATCGGAATCTCTGCCCCAGTCTCTTTCACCTGACTGTTCAACATCTCTTTCGGATTCCCTGTATCATTCACTGATTTTCCTACAGCAAATCGTAAAAAAGCGAGCTGACTGTACGGAAATGCCAAATCTTCATACGCTTTTTCCGAAATCATCTGATTTGTCACATACGCAATCGGGAGAACCTCTTCATTTTTATAGACTGTCACATCTCCGACTTTCTTCTCCTGTTGATACCCTGTGATTTCTTGTTTAGAAAGAATGTATTTTACCCCCATCAATTTCTGATAAATCGGGTTTTCTGTCACCGACTGCATCAATACATTTCGGAATGGCTGTTCCACCAGAAATGTTTCGGTTCGAAATTTCTGGTACGCCGCATTGTAGGAAGACGAATAAATCGATGATACATACTGCTGCATATTCCAAATACGGTTCAAATTTGCGGCATTTTCACTTGTCGTGCCGCTTTGCTCCATTCGGTAAAATCCGTTCTCTTTTTCTGTTAACTCTTCAATCTCAGTTCGAATCTGCTTATTTGTCACCTCTTCGTAAAATGCCGGTTCGATCATCTTGTCGGCACTTTTGTGCAGCACCACTCCATACAGCGCCAAAAAGCCAATTGGAACAACGATGAGAACCCAATCGAATTTCTTCCAATAAAAAATAAGATAGCAGACAAGCATCACCAGCGCATCCACCAGCACCCAGCCCAGATATTCTGAATATTTTCCTTGTTCACGTCCCATATACACCAACACAATTGTCAGTAAAAACGGCAAGGCTCCTGCCCAAAAAGAGATTTCACGCCGTTTTTGCTTTTCCAAATAAGTTGCAATCAGATAACATAAAAACGGCAAAAATGGAATCATCACTTTATCCCGAATATAAAGTCCTCCATTAAGCAAATAGGCAAACAAAGGTACTGCCAAAATAACGATACAGGCAATGTGCAAAAATTTCTCATATAGCTTCCGATATGTCAATCCGGTAATCAGGACCGTGATCGCAAGTGTTGTCAATCCGATACCGTACGGCGTATATACAACCCGGAAAATCGGAATTTCCGGAATCAAAAGCGCAGACAGTGCCGTCTTATGTCCTCCTTCTCGTCCTCCCGCAAGCGCCATCGCCGTCGGCACAAGAAGTACGGCACTCATCAAAACTGCCGTCAGCATCGGTAAAAGGAAGCGAAATCCATCTGACACAAACCCTAAAATCTTTATATTTTCTCCAAGTTTCTCTTTGCCCTCGGTATACCGATAAATAACATACAATACAAGCGCAAACATTCCACCTATGCTAAAGTAGAAACTTGTCAGAATCATAAGAAATACACTTATCGTGTAGAGTCCTGCTTTCTGTTTCTCAAAATACCGATCTACACCTAAAAATGCCAGACACAAAAACGGCATATAATTGACAAACATAATCTGATTATAAGAATGGTAGATCATCGGTCCGGACAATAAAAAAAGCAACGCCGTCAGAAAACTAAGCCTGCTCGTAATCCCTCTTCGCAAAAAGCCATTTATAAAACAATAAGACAGCTGCTAAAAGACTTATAACGCCTGCAGCCATCATATAATCGCTCATTTTTACAAAAGGCAGAAAATACGAGATCAAAACAACAGGGCTATACAACCCATAATAGGCAAAGTTATAAATATTTTGCCCTCCTCCGATATTTGCTGCAAACTCCGGAAATAGCTGTCCTGTATTATAAAACTGCTGCCGGAAATAATCCGGCAGTACGCTGTGCTGACTGATCCAGTCTACCTTCGAGCCAAATACACCATATCTTCCGCAAAAAAACCAGCAAAAAAACAGTGTGAACATTCCCAGTAGCAGATACGGAATCGTTTGTTTAAACTTCTGCCTGTTCATATTGGTTCTCCTCGCTGGAATCTTTCAATATGTAAATCGGACGATGCTTCGTCTCCAAATATGTCTTAGACAAGTACTGCCCAACAATTCCGGTACAAAGCAGTTGTACTCCGCTCACCATAAAAATGATACACACAAGTGAAGGCCAGCCTGCTACCGGATCCCCCCACACGATCGTGCGCACAATAATAAACACAATTATCAAAAAAGAAAGGATACAGAACAAAATTCCGACAACGGACGCCAAGGAAAGCGGGGCAACCGAAAACCCTGTAATCCCTTCCAACGAATAGAAAAATAATTTGCGCAGCGACCACTTTGTCTCTCCTGCTGACCGTTCTACATTCTCAAACTCCATCCATTTTGTGCGGAATCCGACCCACTCAAAGATGCCCTTCGAGAATCGGTTATATTCGCTCATCTCCAAAATCGCATCTACCATTTTTCGTTTCATCAATCGATAATCTCTGGCTCCGCTTACAATCTCTGTCTTGGAAATCTTATTGATAAATTTATAAAAACGATTGGATAAAAAGGAACGGATTTTTGGTTCTCCCGTCCGTGTAGACCGCTTTGTCGCTACACTGTCGTACGGCTCTTCAATAAGAGTTCGATACATTTCCGGCAGCAGACTCGGCGGATCCTGTAAATCCACATCCATAATTGCCACATAATTCCCCTCTGCATTGCTAAGTCCCGCATAAATCGCCGCCTCTTTTCCAAAATTTCTTGAAAACGATAAATATTTGCAGCGCCCATCCCTCTCATGCAGACTTTTCATAATCCCAAGTGTCCGGTCCGAAGATCCATCATCCACAAACAGCAATTCAAAGTCTACTCCTTGCATCTGTTTCATAATACAGCTCATCTCCTCATAATATACCGGCAGAGCCTCCTCCTCGTTAAAGCAAGGTATCACAATACTAATTTTATTCATTTTTCTCACCTCACGTCTATTTTACAGATAAAATCTTAAGGAACTACGCAACTAATTCTTAAGATTTCTTAAGTCTCTCTGATTTTTGTCATTTTTTCGCTATAATAAGCATAGAAGACAAAACACGGAGGAAACACCATGGATAATGCACACATTTTGATCGTCGACGACAACCCGGAGATTCGAGAAATCATACAGATTCTGCTGTCCGGTGAGGGCTTTTTAACAGAAGAAGCAAAAGACGGAAAAACCGCACTCGACCTCTTACAGACAACTTGTTTCGACCTCATCATTTTAGATATTATGATGCCTGGACTTAACGGATATCAGACCTGTCTGGAAATCCGTAAAATAACAAATGCCCCAATTCTATTTCTGAGCGCCAAAACAAAGGACAGCGACAAGACACTTGGATTTTCAAGCGGAGGTGATGACTATCTCGCCAAACCATTTTCCTACAGTGAGCTGATCAGCCGTGTCAAAGCGCTCATCCGCCGCTATCACATTTACAAGGGAAAAAAAGAAGCACTACCTCCACAAACAACCTTTCAATACCGTCATCTTACCATTGACGAAGAGAAAGAAGAAGTCTTATCAGACGGGAAGCCGCTCGACCTGACTGACACAGAGTACCGAATGTTACTCCTTCTCGTGAAAAACCGGAAACAACTTTTTTCTGCAGAACGTCTCTATGAGGCTGTTTGGGACGAGCCTTACTATTATGGCGCAAACAACACCGTAACGGTGCATATTCGGAATCTGAGACGAAAAGTGGAAATGGATCCGAATCATCCAACTATCGTCAAAACGGTCTGGGGAAAGGGGTATCGATGTGATTAAGAAATTTCAAAACTGTAAAATACGCACCCAGTTTGCAATTGTCATACTACTCGCCGGAGCACTCTGCTATCTCCTTTTTTCGTTCTTATGGGGAAAACGCTATGAGACCTTCGGTTATCTGAACGACAAATTCAACTTTTACCCGCAGCTAAACGACGATTCCTTTTGGGGAACACTCTATGAGGAGGCACTCAAATATGACATCCCAGACTCAGAAGATGACAAGGAAACGATCGAAAAAATGCAGCCTTTCTTCGATCTCATGGACGACTATACAGGTATTTATCTTTGCGGCTTGGAAGATGGAATTTTTCTGTGCGGAAAGACTCCGATTTCCATGGAAAAACATGCGTTTCGGAGTTTTTTTGACTTCGGCTATGCTCTGACAGACGGCGGAGGCGAAACCCCTATCAGCTTTCCGATTCAATTTAAAAACGGAATGGCACAGGTACATATTACTTTTTACCACAGTTCCTTCTTTCTCTATCCATACTGCATGGTGCTTCTCGTAGTCTGTATCGGATTGTTCCTTTTTCTTGTACTATTTTTTGTCAGCTGGAAAATGAAACAGATCATCCGCTTAAAAGACGATGTGCTCGTGATGGCAGGTGGCGATCTGTCACATCCTTTTCCAGACTACCAAAAAAATGAAATCGGAATCCTCTCCCATGAACTTGATCATCTCCGCATCGCCTTTGACGAAAATATACAGTCCGAGCAGGAGAGCCGCAAAGCCAATCAGGACTTAATTACCGCGATGTCACATGACCTTCGCACACCGCTCACCATTTTGAATGGATATTTGGAAATTTTAAAGCAGCAAAAACGCCCTGATAAGCAAGAGGAATATTTAAACCGTTGTCTGCAAAAGACAGCGGACATCAAAGAAATGACAGATCGTATGTTTGAGTATGCGCTCGTATTTGATCCCACTGAGACACCGGAACTGCACTCTCAAAATTACGCTCTGTTAAGACAGATTTTGATGGAGCACTGTGAATTTCTGAAATTGGTTGGTTTTCAGACAGAACTTGCCTTTCCTGAGAGTACGTTCTTTTTTCTCTGTGATGTAACGATGCTGAAACGCATTTTTTCAAATCTATTCTCCAACATTATCAAATACGGAGATAAGCAGGATAGGATAACCGTCACAGTCACACAAGCACTACATTCCATTACCATCAAGCTTACAAACACTGTCAAAAAAGATTTCTCTGCCATAGAAAGCAATCAGATCGGATTGAAGAGCACTGTAAAAATGATGCAGCTAATGGGTGGTACAACAACGATTGAAAAAACAGCGACACAATTTTCCGTGTTGCTGACATTAAAAAACGAGAGGTCTTAAACCTCTCGTTCTATTTTCTTATGAACGCCCCTCTCGTCTCTTACGCACAAATACTGCAACTACCGCTACACATGCTGCCATAAGAACCGCAACTGGTAATACTGTCATTGTATCCCCTGTTTTAACCGGTTTTTCCTGATTCTTATCTTTATTTGAATCAGATGGTTTTTGTTCTGGTTTCTTTTGTTCATCCACTTTTACCAGCTTATCAACCGCATTTTTCAACACTGTGCTTGCTGCATCTACTTCTTCCTGAGTTGCATCCTCATCTGCCAGCACTTTTTTTGCTGTATCCATTGCTTCCTGGTAGCCTTTCCAGCTATCTGCTGTATAATCTTTCTCTTTCAGTTCGCTGTATTTATCTACCAATTCTTGTAAATCTGATTTGTCAGCTTTGTCCGGTTCTACTGGAATATCTTTTTCTGTTACTTCAATTGTAACTTTCCCGCTCACGCCATTTTCAGCTGTTGCAATAACTTCTGCTGTTCCTTTTGCTTTCGCTGTTACTGTTCCATCTTCGCTCACTGAAAGCACGTTCTTATCCGATACAGACCATGTCACATCTTTATTTGTTGCATTGTCCGGTAACACTTGTGCTGTTACTTTTGTTGTATCTCCAACCTTCAGCTCTGTGTCTGCTGCTGTCACTTCGATACTTTCTACTTCTACATCTGGCTCTACCGGCGTATCCTTTTCTGTCACTGTGATTACCACTTTCCCGCTTACGCCATTTTCGGCTGTTGCAATAACTTCTGCTGTTCCTTTTGCTTTTGCTGTTACTTTTCCAGTGTTATCCACAGAAATTACCTCTTTATCTGATACAGACCATGTTACCTCTTTGTTTGTTGCATTATCTGGTGTTACGATCGCTGTTGCCTGTGCTGTCTCGCCAACTTTTAACTCTTTCTTGTCAGCTGTCACTGCTACACTCTCTACTGGTACGCTCGGCTCTTCTCCTCCATCAAATGCTGTGACAAATTTTGCATCCGCCCAGTCAGCGTGGTCGTTGCTATCACTTGCTCCCATCAATGCCTGCAAATGAAGCTCTTTTGCTCCCTCTGGAATCGTAACTTTAACATGTTGCATAATATCTTCTGGAACCATCTCTTTTGTTGAAGTAAATACTTCTTGCTCATCTATAAACACTTTAAATGTTACTGAGCCAGGTTTTCCAAGCTGTGCTGCATCTACCCCCACGTACGTTTCAAACTCTTTATAACCTTTGTTTTCCAAGTCGTAGTAAATATTTGCAGTAGCATGAGACCATACACCTTTTTCAAATGTACGAATATTCTGTTCTTCATCTTCTACCAGTCTAATTGGATTTCCTTCATAAGTCTTATCCATTCCAAATGGTTTATTGCTCCAACCATTTGTCGAATTATTCTTATGCTCCAAATCAGAAAGATAGATAACACTCTTTCCTTCTAACTCGAATGTATAAGTCTTTTTCTCTTTCTTGTCCGGAGAAGTCACTTCAATTACAATTGTATTGTCTCCTTCTACAAGTTTAACCTTCTTGAGTTCTTTTTGTTCTTTTCCATTGACAGTTACTTTTACCGTCGCATCTTTTTCTTCGGCTGCCACATCTATTGTTATTGCAGAAGAAGTTGCGATTCCAGTATATTCTGTCGTTGTTTTTTCAAACTTCTTATCTAATTTTACATTGTCACTGAATACAACACTTTCCAGATTTGCATTTGTCGGATCCGGAACTTTAATATTTACTGCGTAACGTGTTGGCTCTGCACTCGTTTCTGGTGTCACGATAATATTCACCATATTGCTGCCTGGTTGCAAAGTTACTTTGTTGTCTTTTACAACTTTACCCTCGAATGACATTGCTACTTTTGCAGATGCGTTTGCTACTACTTCTAATGCAACTTCTTTTGCTTTATTCACATCAACTCTGTATTCGTATACATCGTCTTTTAATTCAACTGTTTGCCCATCTACTTTCAAAGAAGTCAATTTTGCATTATCATCTCCATCACGGAAAATGGTGAAACGATAATATTTCTTTGTAATACCATCTTCTGCAGTTACTGTCACTTCAATCAAGTTACGTCCACTTGTAAGTGTCAGTTTACCTTTGTTACCTTGTACCACTTTATCATTGAATACAGTCTCAACTTTTGCATTTTTGTCTTCTGCCGCAAATTCTACATTGAGTTCTTTCTCTTCTGTTGTTGCCATTGTAAGATATGTCAATGTATTTTTGTCGAATTCAAATCCTTTTGTAAGTCCTGTAATGTCTGCTTTAGCTAACCGTGCATTTGCAGATTTTGCGTTTCCTGCATCCAGTCCTTCTCCTGTCACTTTCACTGCCTTAGATGACCATACGATGTCTCCAGATACTCCACTATCTTTTACTGGAACAACAACTGTTTTCACATATTTATTCTTCATATCCGGAGTTGCAGTCAATGTGTCACCTGCATTTGCTTCTAAAACTGAATAGAATCCATTTTCTTCACTGGAAACTGCCCATTTCACAATCTTATCCGAACCTTCGCCCAATTTTGTAAGACGCTGTCAATTTGTTTTCTGCTTCTGTGTAAGCTACAGATACCTCAGATACAGATGGAAGGTTATCTGATACTGACTGAGTCAAGGCAACAGGCTTATTATTTACTTTCAAGTCTGTGAATACATACTCTGTATTTCCATTTCCCATAGCTCCGAATGCGACATACAACTGACCATTGCTGTCTGGCATAAATGTTGTGTTGGTAACTTCATTGCCAAATTTTGTCCAATCTTTTCCATCTTCACTATAGTAAGATGTGACTTTATTATCGCTTCTTAATAATCTAAAATAAAGATCTTTTACATCTTGCTTGTCACTTGCGCTCTCAGCCAACTGCTCACTTGCACTCTGATTAGACTCACTAACCATACCGAATCGTTCACCAACATTTGATTGTCTATGTTTTCTCTGAATTGCCACATAGTTGTCTGCATCTTTTCCAAGATAAAGCCCTACGTCTTCCCATTCAACTGCAGTTTTCCCTTCAATCTTAAGAGATACTTCTGTTGTATTACTGTCTACCGGAACTTTGAACCAGTTTGCCGGTGTCTGTTCCTTAAAAGTACCACCTTTTGTTGATTTTACGTGAATTCTATTTTCTTCCTCTATATTCCAACGTTCTTTATTCTCTCCCTGGATAATAATTCCTTTTGCAAGTTCCTGTGCAGAGTCTTTTGTCAATGGCACTTTTTTGCCATCAACGGTCAATTCAGAGAAAGTATACGAAGTATTGCCATCTGCATTTTTATCCATCATTGCACCAAATGCAACATAAAACTGACCATCTCCTTCTGGAATAAAAGTTGTATTTTCTACAGTCTCTCCAAGTTTTGTCCAATCTTTTCCTTCTACTTTATAATAAGATGTTACATTGTTTCCTTCTCTTGACAATTTAAAGTACATCTCTTCAACATCTTGGTCTTCAACTTTTTTAAGCTGTTCACGTCCGTTATTTGCATCTCCGTTCATTTCATTAACCATTCCGAGATTTTCTTCTGTTCCGCCGCGATGTTTTCTCTGAATCGCCACATAGTTGTCTGCATCTTTTCCAAGATAAAGTCCTACATCTTCCCAAGAACTCTTGGTCTTTCCTTCAATCTTAATTGTCACTTCTTTCACAGTTTTATCAACCGGAACCTTGAACCAGTTTGCTGGTGTCTGATTATTGAATGTACCTCCCTGTGCTGCCTGTACATGAATCTTATTTGTTTCTGGAATAGACCAACGAGATGTATCTTCACCCTCAATTGTAATTTCCTCCGCAAGCGTCACTTCTCCCACTTGGATAGAAAGTAATTTTCTTGCTTCTAAACCATTCTTTGTCTTTGCAACGACTTCCACCGCACCGCTTTTTTCTGCTGTCAAAAGTCCTGAAGTTTCATTGATTGTTGCTTTATCTGTTGCTTGACCTGTTGTCGGATCAACAACTGACCATGTTACAGCTTTATCCGCTCCGTCTTCCGCTGTCACTTCTGCTGCATATTGCAATGTTTGGTCTGTTAATTTTTCTGTCTCTGTTGTAATTTTAATCGCAGTCGGCTGGACCGTTGCTTCTCCTTCTACTGTATATGTAATTGGAGCTGCCTCGAATTTTCTTCCTCCTGCAACTGCATATGCCGTTACATCTGCTGTTCCATTTCCCACTGCTGTCACAACACCTGATGCAGATACTTTTACTACTTTATCATTAGATGATTTGTAGAAAATCGTTCCCACTTTATTCAGCTTGTTATCTGCTCCCACTTTTGCAACGTCATTTTTCACTGTCACTTGGTTTTTGTCTGTACTTGCAAGCTCAACACCTGCATTTAAACCTCCGTCATATGTATTACCCTCGATTGTAACATTTTTACAGCCTTCAAAACGATATGCTTTTGCACCAAGCTCCGCTCCATCTGCTGTCACAGTGATACTTGAAGATTCCCCTGCTGCAAGATTTGTTTTATCCGCTTTCGCACTTACTGTCACATCTGGATTTTGACGATACACTTTATTATTCTTAAACGTCAGATTTTCCACACATTTTGCATTCAATACATTTTGACTCTGTGCCATGAAAAATGTATTGCCTTCAATTTTCATATTCTTATGAACTGTTCCATCAACATTTCTATTTGTCGGTTGCACAAAGATTCCAGCAGCTCCTGCCGTAAGCGGATTTACAATAAATGTATTTCCTTTGATCGTCACATCTGTCGTACGTCCTGATTCATACCATCCCTGTGCATCATTGGAAATATAAATCGCAGCCATCCCCATGTTGTCAAACATATTATCAGTAATCTCTACTTTTCCTCTTGTTGTGCAGAGTACGCCACGAGTCGGAGTTTCTTTAAAAATATTATCATGAATCTTCACATTCGGTGTGTATGTAATGTTTTCCACCGCATGTTGATTAACCTGTACTCCTTCTGGAATCGCTTTGTCAAATGTAAGCTTAATCTTCGTCAGATCGTTCAGACTTCCTTTGCCACCTTTTCCATCCGGTCCGTCCACTTTCACAACTTCTCTCACTGCAACGTCCCCATTTTCAGATACCGGAACCATATTCCCCAATGTTGAAAATTCTACCTGATCTCCCACATAGTAATTCGGGAATCCAGCCGTTTCATTATGTTTGTACTGCACAGTCACTTCTGTTCTGTCATCACTAATTCCAATTACCTGCAAGAATGTACCATGAACATTGATTGGGTCATCATGTGGGTTAGAAAATGTACAGTCTGAAATATCAATCAATCCTTTACAGCCTGACATCTGAATGAAATCCGCGTAACCTGCTGTTGTTCTTCCAGATGCTTTGTCTGTCTCAAAATCCACATCTTTCATTGTAATATTTTCAGAGAACTGCCCTACCATACCAAATCCATGAATAAAACGAATATCTAAATCATTCAGAGTAACATCTTTGCTCTGCCAGAAAAATGTTCCTGCATGATCTCGAGTTGTATCTCGCAATTGATAACAGAATCCTTCTTCCAATGTTCCCATACTGGAATATGTAATCTTTACCTGATGATTTCCTAAATCTTCAATCTTTGATACATTGTTGAAAACATGCTGGTCGCTTCCTCGTTTTCTCCATGTCTGACCGTTTTTTGTATCAAAAATCTGAGAATATGTAGAACCATTAAATGTATATGTCCAATAATATTCCTCTGTATACGGACTCTTATCACTCATCCACTTGATACTGTTTCCATTTACCTGATAGTTATAGCATTCCGGAATATAGTATGTAACCTCATTCCCTTCTTTTTTGACAGCTGTCATATCTATAACTGTCGGAACTTGGAAATCCACCTCAAAGTTCTGGAATGTTACATTCTCACTGTCAATAGATGCAAATGTTGTCATCTTTCCATGGAACATAAACAATGAATCATTTCCTTCTACCGTTACATTGTCCATATCCTCAATCAGAATACCTATCTTCTTATCTTTATAAGTCTGATTTGTTCCTACTGTATTCGAGATATACAATTCTCTTTCTTCTGCCTGGTCCGGATAAATATCATATCTACCCTCCGGAAAATCGATTACAACAGGTGTATCCGATTTTTTTGTACCTTTTTAGCCGCTTCAATAGCCTTTTTAATTGCCGGTGTACTGTCTGTCGCACCAGTTGGATCCGCACCATATTTGGTTACATCAATTACCTTTGCTTCTTCTTTGTCTGCTGCTTCCACAGTAGCTCCAACTGTCCCAACGCTTGGCACTGCCATACAAACCGCCATCAAAAAAGCAACTAGTTTCTTTTTCACTTTCCTTTTCCTCCTATTTTCATCATTTTCACCAAGATATCAAACTTTATAGATAATACATATTATACATAGCGTAGATTTGTATTTCAATATATTTTTTATTTTGTACATTTTGTATATTTACTTTTCAATCTCACAATATAGATCTGCAAACAAAGAGAGATGGAATTTCAAGAATTCCACCCCTCTGCTTTTTAAACACTATACATATTTTTCTTTATACACAAAAACAAGGTACATATTTCTATATACCTTGCTTTATAAACTCCATCTCTATTCTAACCATTTATAATGATCTTTTTAATATTCAAATCCTCATCCAACAGCACTACATTTGCTATTTTTCCCTCTGTGATTGAGCCATATTGTTCATACAATCCAACACTTTTTGCAGGGTTCATAGTCGCAGCCGCAACTGCGCTCTCCAGCGGAATACCCATCTCTTTAACTGCAGTTCTCATACAATCCATCAAGTTTGTGACAGAACCGGCAATTGCTCCGTCCGATTTCAAAGTCGCAAGCTTTCCTACTACCTTTACATCTTGTCCACCAAGTGTATAATCTCCGTCTGACAAGCCACACGCTCTCATGCTATCACTGACCAACACGACTCTGTCATTTCCAAACATTTGGAATGTCGCACGGACAACTGACGGATGAATATGAATTCCATCACAGATCAACTCTACCATACAGTGTTCACTGTCTCTTGCTGCTCCGATTACTCCTGGCTCTCTATGTGTAAATGGTGGCATCGCATTGTACAGATGTGTTGCATGACAAGCTCCCAATGCATACCCTGTCTTAGCTGTATCGTAGTCCGCTGTCGTATGCGCAAACGAAATATGCACTTCATCCTTCAGCTCACTGATAAATTCCATTGCCCCCTCTACCTCCGGTGCAATATCTACGAGACGAATCAATCCGTTTGCTGCCTCCTGAAGCCTTCTGAACATCGCAACGTCTGGTTTGTGAATATGTGTTGCTGCCTGTGCTCCCTTTTTCTTCGAACAGATAAACGGTCCTTCCATATTGATTCCAGCAAGCACAGCCGCACCTTCTTTGTTCTCGTAAGTTCCTCCGTTTGCCATGATTTTCATCAGCTCTTCTTCTGATAAAGTCATCGTTGCCGGAACAATCGTTGTAACTCCCTGAGACGCCTCATATTCAGCAATCTTCTCAATTGCTTCTTTTGTACCATCACAAAAATCATATCCCATACATCCATGAAAATGTACATCAATCAATCCCGGGATTGCATAACAGCCTTCTCCGTCAATAATCTCTCCGCTGTCAAACAGATTATTCTTAAAAATACCATTTTCAATTCCAATTGCTCCTGGTTCAAATGTTTTATCTTCTGTAAACACTTTTACATTTTTAATAATCATAACACTTTGCACAGTCCTTGTCCTGTGCCGCCTCCTTCCAGATCAGATTATGCTTCTACTTTTGAATATGCAGCCGCATCACAAATCACAGTCACATCCGGATGCATCTGCAAAATAGATGCCGGAACAGATGGTGTCACCGGTCCGCTAAACGCTCTCTTTACAATATCCGCTTTGTCTTCACCGCTTACTACCACAACAATTTTCTTTGCACTCATAATCGTGCCAATTCCCATTGTATAAGCCTGTCTTGGAACATCGTCCGCTGATTCGAAGAAACGTTTATTTGCTTCAATTGTGCTCTCCTGCAAATCTACACAGTGTGTCACTTTGTCAAATTCTTCTGCCGGTTCATTGAATCCGATATGTCCGTTATGTCCAAGACCTAATAACTGCAGATCAACCCCTCCCAAGGATTTGATCAGTTCTTCATAGTTTGCACACTCTTTTGCCGCATCTGGCTCCATACCATTAGGCACATGTGTATTTGCTTTATCAATGTTAATATGATCAAACAGATTGTGGTTCATGAAGTAATAATAGCTTTGATCATTGTCTCTTGGAAGTCCTTTGTATTCATCAAGATTTACAGATTTCACCTGCGAAAAATCAAGATCTCCTTCTTCACATCTTTTGATCAGTTCTTTGTAAGTTCCAATCGGAGAAGATCCTGTTGCCAAGCCCAAAATACAGTTTGGTTTCATAATTACCTGTGCCCCGATCAAGTTCGCTGCCTTTCTGCTCATTTCATTATAGTCTGCTGTTTTAATAATTTTCATACCTTTTTTCTCCTTTTTCTGCTTTCCCAAATCTCATAATTCCCTTAATTTCATTATAATATATATACTGCTTTCTAGCAATTGCACAATCAGCCGTATTTTGTGTATAATTGCATACTCCGATTTTTGGAATTTTCTTAGAATTTTACCTAAACGCTAAAATAGATTGCACAAAATAGCTTATCTATTTTGTGCAATCTATTTTTAATCAAGCTCAAGATATTCTGACAAAAATCGCAAAGCCCCATCCTCGTTATTGGATAAAAGGATCACATCAGCATCCCCTTTTACTGTTTCAGAAGCATTTGCCATTGCAGCACCAATTCCTGCAAATCTTAACATCTTTCTGTCATTGTCTCCGTCTCCAACCGCAATTATCTCTTCTTTTTTAATACCAAGCATATCACAAAGCCATTTCAGACCCGATGCCTTACTTACACTACTGTTTTGAAGTTCTATATTATCTGCAATAGAAGAAGTCGCTGAAACTTCCGTTTCCTCTTTCAGCACCATTTTGATTTTTCCTGTACATTCTGATTTACAAAAATAAATTAATCTTCTCTATATTTTCAAGCAGTCTATCCTGTGCTTTCAGATGATTTACGAAGGTATGATTCTGTCTGAAATATGAAACAAAATTACCATCTTTGTCAACCTGATTCAGACGGCTGATATTTTCAATATCGGAATATACATTTCCTTCTGAAAAAAATTCTGCAAACCCGTCGGCCACCTCCAGACAATCTGCGATTTTTCGCACGATGTCATATGGAATTGTCCTGCGAAAAAGAAATCTCTGATTTTTCAGATCGTATATACCTGCCCCATTTTCCACTATTGCATAACGTATTCCACTCACTCTTTTCAATTCTTCCGGAAATAGGGGCACGCTTCTTCCAGTGGCAATGACAATCTCAATTCCTCTGTCTATCGCCTTTTGAATCTGTCGAATTGTAAAATCACTTATTTTATTTGCAGAATCCAACAGTGTCCCATCCAAATCAAATGCCGCCAGCCTCACGTCTTTCATATCCATCCCCCTCTTTATCACATCTATCCTATTTTTTCTGCAATCCATGCTTCATAAGGAAGAAATGTCTCAGGAATTTCTGTTCGTTTATAATTGCTGATGACAATCTTCATAGTTTCATCCAGACAATCTCTTACCTCTTCCAATGAAATTTCTTTTTCTGACAGATTCGCTGCCACAAGCCATCTTTTTCCATTCCATGTTCGTTCATATACGAATAATTCTGGATGTTCCGGCAATAACAGATGGTAATCTGCTTCTGTCAAAATATCTTCTGTATGACGCAGTGTGATCAATTTCTGATAATAATAAAAAATGGAATCTTCATCCGCAAGTGCTTCTTTCACATTGATCTCCTGATATCGGTCACTGACTTTGAACCACGGTGTGCCGGTTGTAAATCCTGCATTGTCACTGTCATCCCACTGCATCGGTACACGTGCGTTGTCACGTGCTTTGTTCCAAACCGCCTTTTGAAAATCTTCTCTGCTGATACTCTTGCCAGTTTCCACTAATTCTTTGTACGCATTATGAATTTCCACATCGTCATATTCGTCTAATTCATACTGCACATTCGTCATACCGATTTCCTCTCCCTGGTATATATAAGGAGTTCCCTGCATACCATGCAATACCGTTGCATATGCTTTTGCACATTCCTTACGATATTCACGGTCATTTCCCCATCTGGAAATCACTCTCGGCTGATCATGATTCTCAAAATATAAAGAGTTCCAACCCACTCCATTTACCTTGTTCTGCCACTCACTCATGACTCTTTTTAGTTCTACCAATGAAAATGGTTTCAGCGCCCATTTTCGGTTTACAGATCCTGGAATACGGTCAATATTCATATGTTCAAACGTAAATATCATATTCAGCTCTTTCCGCTCTGGATTGCTGAACAGACTTGCCTCCGAAGCAGTCGACCCTGGTGCTTCTCCTACTGTCATACAGTCATATTTTGAGAGCACTTCTCTGTTCATCTCCTGCAGAAATTCATGCAGACGCGGACCATTGCTATGCATATACCCTGTGTAATACTTCTGCCCTGGCTTCTGCGGATAATCTGGGAAATCGGTATATTTGGAAATTGATGCAATCACATCCATTCGCCATCCATCTACCCCTTTATCAAACCAGTATTTCATAATGTCATAGACTGCCTGTCTCACTTGCTCGTTTTCCCAATTCAAATCCGGCTGTTTCTTTGTGTAGAAATGCAGGTAATATTGTCCTCTTGTCTCCGCATATTCCCAAGCGCTTCCACAAAAGCTGGAGCCCCAATTATTCGGCTCACTTCCATCCGCTTTTGGGTCTTTCCAAAAATAGAAATCACTGTACGGATTGTCATCGGATTTATAGCTCTCCACAAACCACTCATGCTCATCCGAAGTATGGTTTACCACAAGATCCAAAATAATTTTGATTCCACGGGCATGTGCCTCTTCGATCAGGCGGTCCATATCCTCGTTTGTTCCAAATTTGTCATATATTTTTCGGTAATCACGGACATCGTACCCATTATCATCCTGAGGAGAATCAAACACAGGACTCAGCCAGACTGCATCTGCCCCAAGCTTTTTGATATAATCCAATTTTTCTATAATTCCGTTCAAATCTCCGAATCCATCTCCGTTAGAGTCTTTAAAACTTCTCGGATAAATTTGGTATACAACTGATTTTTTCCACCATTCACTCATTGTCCTTCTCCTCTTCTTTTATGCAATTCCCAAAACCGATAACACAATGCTAAGTACGATCACTCCAAGAATCAATACTGTGATACTGACATTTTTCTTTTTCAGCAGATAATAACAAAGTAAGGTGATTCCAAGCGGTACAATTCCAACAAAAATCTGATCAAGCATATTCTGAAGGTTCATCACAGATTCCCCCTTCATGCTCACTTCCAGCTTTGAAGTGAATGTCACCATCTGAGCAGTCATTCCTCCGACCATAATCAGACCAACTGTACTCGCCGCCTTCGTCAAAATATTCATCAGACCACTTGCATATACTTTCTGAATATACTGTGAACCAAGTTTATATCCTAAAAATGTTCCGTAATAACGAACTAAAATAGACGGAAGGTTAAAAAGTATTAAAAACACAAGTGGTGCCAATACGTTTCCGCTCTGTCCCATGCTGACTGCAATTCCCGCTGCGATCACACGGAGCACACCCCAAAAGATAGAATCTCCAATCCCTGCAAGAGGTCCCATAAGACTTGATTTCACAGCATTGATCGATGCCGTATCAAAATCCGGTTTCTCGCTATTTTCTTTTTCCATAGAAGCTACAAGTCCCATAATAAATGTCGAAAACGGAACCGTTGTATTGAAGTATGACATACTTCTCGAAAGCGCCTCTTTTTTCTTTTCCGGATCTTTGTAAAAATGATTAAGCGCCGGCATCAGTGAATAACAAAACCCAGATGCTCCTTGTTTTGCCGGGCTTACTGCCGCATACAATGTTGCAGACCGCCAGAATGCTTTTCTTAAAAATTTTCTTTCTTCTGCCGAAACAGATTTTACAAGCTTACTCATTGAAAAATTCCTCCTCTTCCTCATCTAATTCTGTATCTTTTAGATCGCCTGCATACACAGGTCTCATCTGCGCTAGTTTACTCATTTGGTAATCATTCATTCCAATCACTACTGCTATGATCACGCCAAGAACAGCAAGTGCCACAAGTGGCAATTCCAAATATGCCACACAAATAAATCCCAGGAAAAAGAACATACATATTTTCTTGTCCCAAAGCATCTTCATGAGCATTGCCATACCAACAGCCGGAAGAAGTCCGCCGCATACAGTCAGACCATTCATAACTACGTCCGGTATCCATTCAAGAAATGCACTTACTGCCTCCGATCCAAACAGGATTCCAAAAAATGCAACCAGAGAATACAAAGCCCAATTCACTGCCCATAGTCCATAATGCAGTGCAGTAATCTGCTTTTGTTTTCCCTCCTGCGCCAGCCTGTCAAATGTCTTCGCAAACATTCCGACAATAAAAATATATAAAAGTGTCTTAATCTGTAATCCCAAAATTCCAATTGGGAGTGCCAAAGTCAGTGCAACCTCACTGCCTTTTCCCATCATGATCGCAAACGCTGTGCCTACTGCTGTAGCAATTCCAGGCTCCGCCGCAGATGCTCCACCGATATTTACCACTCCCATAAAAACAGCTTCCAACGCTGCGCCTACAGTCACTCCGGTTGATAAATCTCCCAGGAACAGTCCTACAAGCGGTCCGATTACAATCGGTCTGTTTAACATTGTAAATCCTGCTAACTCTGCCCCTCCAACGCAGATAAATACTGCTAATGCCACTAAAAATGCTTCTACCATTGTTCATTCTCCTCCTTTTATCTCTTGTTACTCATCCAGTTTCCCAAGTACATCTTTCACAAGTTTCTGCTCATCATTTGGAACTTGCTGCATACAAACTTTATCGTCCAATTCCACTAGTTTTTCAAACTTTGTATCTCCTCTTTCGTAAGCATGATAGTCGGTGATAAACTCTGCTTTTTCGATGCCTCAATTCCATCAAATCTTCCTGTGTTTCCAAGATTCAAAAATCCAATCTCTCCAACATTCTCTCTTACAGTCACTGCATCTTTCACAGTTCTTGTCAAAACAAGAATTCGCATTTTTTCTGCTTTTGGATGATTCAGCATTCGAATAGCCTCTTGAACCGGCTTAATCAGCACTTTAATCCCTGCCGGAACTGCCATTTTCAATGCCATCTTCTGTGTCGGATCATTTGCCGCCTCATCGTTTGCAACCACAATTCCCTGTACTTTCAGCTGCTTTGTCCATGTCATTGCTACCTGACCATGAATCAATCTGTCATCAATACGCAATGCCGCAATCTTCGCTGTTGAATTTTCATAGTTTTCCGGCTGTTTCACAACTTGTTTCTTTTCTTGAGTACTCTTTTTCAATTTATTTTCCTCAACCAGACACCCATCTGCACTTACTAGTTTAAGTTCCTGTCTTGCCTCTTCAATCATCTTCTGTAGTTCATCGACAGTCACATCATCATCTGCAAACATAATTTGTATGAGAATTGGTATATTCACTCCGGTAATCAATACCACATTTTTCCTCTCACTGTACTTCAAGAGCTTCTGATTCACACTTCCCCCTTGTATGTCCGTGAATACAAAAATTTTTTCTTCGCCAGCCTGTTCAAAAAACTGACTCATTTGAGTTTCAATATCGTCATCGGGCTCTACATATGCATCAATTGTTGTAATCTCTGCCATGTTTCCTACCAAAAGCTGTATTGTGCGACTCATTCCGGATGCCATTTTTCCATGTGTCGCAATCAGTACTTTTTTCATCTCATTTCCTCCTTTTTCTATGTCATACTCTGTCAAAGTTATGTATGTAACTTATCTTGTTTTAAAGATATCACTCATTTATTTATGTGTAAATAGGTTATATACATAACCTATAAAATAGACAAGAAAATCAAAGATTTTCGCACAAAAAAACATGAAAATTGTAAATAATGAACAATCACTTTTGCAACTTTCATGTTTTCTATTTTTCTCTTCTGAACTATTTTCTACACAGACTGCCGTGTGATCAACGTAACCGGAAATCGAAATTCCATCTCCAGGTCTGGAAACTCTCCTTCTTTTTGCTCAATTAAAGAAATCAGCGTATCAACTGCTTTTACTGCCCGTTCTTTTATATTCTGATGAACCGTTGTAAGCTTAGGTGTAGTGTATCTGGCATAATTAATATCATCATATCCTGCAATCCCAATCTGTTCCGGAACTTTTATCTTTCTATCCGCCAGAAAGCTCATTGCCTCAATTGCAAACAAGTCTGAAAGAAAGAATGCTGCTGTTTTCTTTGCAAATGGAATTTGACTGACAAGTTCTGCATAATGCTTTTCTCTCTCTGAGCGGCTTCTGCCAAGCGCCATAAAGTAAACTTTTGCTTCTCTCTGTCTGAAATGTCCCAGCGCCTGCTGTGCCCCTTCCCATCGCATGTGGTCTACACCATGATCCCTTGATGCACAGACAAATATCTGATCATAACCAATATTCAAAAGATACTGCGTCATCATATAACCACCACTTATATCATCCAGTCCGATATTCGGCACAATCTGATTCCCTTCCAATTCGCCATATGCGTCAATTGACACGACCGGCTTTTCTATCATATAATACATTTTTTCACAATCTCGCTTTGTGAAAGATAATGTCACAACACCATCAATGTCCCAGGCCATCACCATCCGGAAAATGTCATCTAGATTATCAGCCGAATAGAACATCATATAATATCCAAGTGTTCTTATTTTTTCCTCAATAAACCCGAGAATTTTGCCATAAAAAGGATCTGCCAAAATCGCCTCATCAAATTTTTTATGCGAGTTTATCACAACTGCGATAAGCCTTGAGTTTCCATGTCTCAACACTCTAAGTCCCATCTTTTGAACATATCCCATCTCTTTGATAAGATTCTGTATTTTTTCGATATTGGCAGGTGATACTTTTTTTGTTTTTCCGTGAATTACATTGGAAACAGTTGTCGTACTGACTCCTGCCTTTTCCGCGATATCTTTTATTGTGACCATACTCATCGTCCCCTTTATATCCCTTTATGCAAAAATACCCGACAGCAAGTTGTCGGGTATTCTAATCACTATTGATTTACACTAATTCAAGAAGAACTTCCATAGCGGCATCACCTTTACGTAAACCGATTTTTACGATTCTTGTGTAACCACCGTTACGGCTCTCATATTTAGGAGCGATCTCTGTGAATAATTTTTCCACTAAATCAACTTCTTTTGCACTTCTCTTCTTGCCATCTTTTACTTCAACTACAGGATAAAGAACTTTTAACATTTGTCTTCTTGCATGTAATCTTGAAGGCATATCTTTTTTGATTGTTTTTTCAACTTCATCATAAACAGTAACTTTTTTACCATCTACAACTTCTTTTACTCTCTTGCCGTCTTTGTCTTTACGAGCAACTTTTGCCATAACTTTTACTTCTTCAAAGTTATCTTTTCTTTTACAGCTAAAGCGATAAGACCTTCAGCAACTTTGCGGATCTCTTTTGCTTTTGCTTCTGTTGTAACGATTTTACCATTGTTAAGTAAAGCTGTTACCTGATTTCTGATTAATGCTTTTCTTTGGCTTGATGTTCTTCCAAGCTTTCTATATTTTGCCATAATAATTATCCTCCATTTGACACGTGGTTATGCTTCTTCGGGCTTACTAGCCATGTGCTTAGTCATGCCATCGGTCTTACTGACTAACATAATTTTCACTAAGTGCTCTACTCTTCACCTTGGCTCAGTTCAAGACCAAGCTCTTTTAATTTAGCTAATACTTCTTCTAAAGATTTACGTCCAAGATTACGTACTTTCATCATATCTTCAGGAGTTCTATTAGTTAACTCTTCAACTGTATTGATTCCTGCTCTCTTCAGACAGTTATATGAACGAACAGAAAGTTCTAATTCATCAATGCTCATCTCAAGCACTTTTCTTTTTCATCGTCTTCTTTTTCAATCATAACTTCCGCTGCCTGAGCAACTTCTGATAAATCGATGAATAATTTCAAGTGTTCGTTGAGCACTTTCGCTGCAAGACTGACTGCTTCGTCCGGAAGTAATGTACCATTAGTATATACATCAAGTGTCAGCTTATCATAATCTGTAATCTGACCAACACGTGTATTCTCTACTGTAAGATTTACACGTTCTACCGGTGTATAGATAGAATCAATCGGAATTACCGCAATTGGTAAATCCTCTTTTTTATTCTTATCTGCGCTCACATAACCTCTGCCCTTTGTGATTGTAAGTTCCATGTACAGTTTGCTGTCAGCTCCGCCATTCAAAGTTGCGATAACCGCATCAGGATTCATAATCTCAATATCCGGATCTACCTGAATGTCAGCTGCAGTAACTACACCTTCACCTTCAAACTCGATGTAAGCAGTCTTTGGTTCGTCTGTTTCTGAAGTATTTTTGATAGCTAATGATTTTAAATTCATTACAATCTCAGTAACATCTTCTTTTACTCCCGGAATTGAGCTGAACTCATGTAAAACTCCATCGATTTTCACCTGACTGATTGCAGCTCCAGGTAATGAAGAAAGCATAATTCTTCTCAAAGAGTTACCAAGTGTTGTTCCATAACCTCTCTCTAAAGGCTCTACAACAAATCTTCCGTATTTCTTATCTTCTGAAATCTCAGTAATTTCAATATTGGGTTTATTAAAATCAAACACTACAAAGCCCCTCCTTTTGGGTTATTAAAGTATTGAGGGTGAATCAGTTTCTAAATAATCCTAGGGATTATTTAGAATATAATTCGACAATCAACATCTCGTCTACAGGAACATCGATAACTTCTCTTGTAGGAAGTTCTTTTACAGTTCCCTGAAGGCCTTCTGCATTTACATCTAACCATTCTGGAACTAATCTTCCACCTGTTACTTCTAAGATATCTTTATATCTCTGTGAACCTTTGTGTTTTTCTTTGATTTCGATAACATCTCCAGCTTTTACTAAGTAAGATGGGATATTTACTTGTTTACCATTTACTAATACATGTTTGTGGTCAACAATCTGTCTTGCTTCTTTTCTTGTTCTTGCAAATCCCATACGGAATACAACATTGTCTAATCTTGACTCAAGAAGAATCATAAGATTTTCACCTGTCATACCGTTCATTTTAGAAGCTTTTGCAAAGTAATTTCTAAATGGTTTTTCTAAAACGCCATAGATAAATTTCGCTTTTTGTTTTTCGCGTAATTGAAGTCCATATTCGCTCATTTTTCTATTAGCTCTTTTTAATTGTCTGTTAGATTTTTTATCGATTCCTAAATAGATTGGATCCATACCAAGTGATCTACATCTTTTAAGAACTGGAACTCTGTTTACTGCCATGTTCTATATCCTCCTATTACACTCTTCTACGTTTTGGTGGGCGACATCCGTTATGTGGAACCGGAGTCACATCTTTGATACTTGTTACATCAATACCGCATGCCTGTAATGCACGGATCGCTGCCTCTCTACCAGAACCTGGTCCTTTTACCATAACGTCTACTGATTTAAGACCATGTACTAATGCTGCTTTAGCTGCTGTCTCAGCTGCCATCTGAGCTGCATAAGGAGTAGATTTTCTTGAACCTCTGAATCCTAGACCACCAGCACTTGCCCATGAAAGAGCATTTCCCTGAGCATCTGTTAATGTTACGATTGTATTATTAAAAGATGATTGAATGTGTGCTTGTCCGCGTTCAACGTTTTTCTTGACACGTTTCTTTGTCACTTTTTTTGTAACTTTTTTAGCCATTTAAACTAACCTACTTTCTTTGTTTTTGTTATATTGTTTCTTTTCATAAGGTAGTTCTTCTTACTAAATTCGTGCATCGGTATTCCCTCGCACTCATTAAGTTCCGAAGAACAAAGTTCGCACTAACCTCAAGCTGCGTTTAACAACTTGCTTTCGCTAAGTGCTCTACTTTTATTTCTTCTTATTTGCAACAGTTCTCTTAGGACCTTTTCTTGTTCTTGCGTTTGTCTTTGTCTTCTGACCACGAACAGGAAGTCCTTTTCTATGACGAATACCACGGTAGCATCCGATTTCCTGTAATCTCTTGATGTTTAAAGCAATCTCTCTACGAAGATCACCTTCTACCTGATAGCTTTCATCGATAACAGCACTGATCTGTTTTACTTCTTCGTCTGTTAAGTCTCTACAACGAGTATCTGGATTTACTCCAGCTGCCTCCAAAATTTTTGTTGCGCTTACTCTACCGATTCCGTAGATGTAAGTCAAACCGATTTCTACACGTTTGTCTCTTGGTAAGTCTACACCAGCAATACGAGCCATGTAATTTTCCTCCATCTTGAATTTTAGTAAATAAATAACTGCAGCCCGATAAAATATCGCCTGAAATGTGTGCAGATATTTATTCCCATTGGTTAATATTGTCTCAAATTGGGGTACATCATAACGTACCCAGCTGCTAGATACTACAGCCTTTCCCGGAAATGACACCGGGTATTATAAGCAATATACATCGAGGAATAGTTTCCCTGTATATTAATAGTGTTTCCACACCGCCTGGCGTGTCACACTACAGCCGCCTAAATAATGTTTGTGCTCTCACGCACAAAATCGACAACGATAATTATCCTTGTCTTTGTTTGTGTTTCGGATTTTCACAGATTACTCTGATGCTTCCTTTTCTTTTAATGATTTTGCATTTTTCGCAAATTGGTTTAACTGATGATCTAACCTTCACGTCAAATCCTCCTTTCATCCACTGCTTTGCCTGTATTTACCACGTTTTCTAATATTAGATACTAGAAAACGTTCGTTTTACATTATAGCATTATTTTTTATTTAAAGTCAATACTTTTTTATTTATCTCTCCAAGTAATTCTTCCTTTTGTCAAATCATATGGTGACAGCTCTAAAGTTACTTTATCTCCCGGCAGGATCTTGATAAAGTTTGTGCGAAGCTTTCCACTGATATGCGCTAAGACCTGATGGCCATTTTCCAATTCTACTTTAAACATTGCATTTGGTAATTTTTCTACTACTGTTCCTTCAATTTCAATTACATCAGCTTTTGACATTTCTAATTCCTCCCTGTTTCCTTATCAAATAATTTTAGTATTCGCTTTATTGCAACATCGTCCACTCCGGACAGCTCATACTTTTCACATATGAGCTGTACATGTTT
>ENA-OQIF01000160-OQIF01000160.1-human-gut-metagenome-genome-assembly--contig:-NODE-160-length-36837-cov-6.541297_pt1 | contig 36837 bp, 33 predicted proteins | sample MGYA00242574_ERZ504738 | MGnify/ENA primary metagenome ERZ504738 (study PRJEB26092, sample SAMD00036437) | human gut metagenome | host: Homo sapiens | study: EMG produced TPA metagenomics assembly of...
AAAAAATTTGAAAAAAGGGGTTGCATTTTATGAAGCCGTGTGATATTATAATTCTTGTCTTGAGGGACACAAAAAAACAAAGAAACATGCGGGTGTAGTTCAATGGTAGAACACCAGCCTTCCAAGCTGGATACGTGGGTTCGATTCCCATCACCCGCTTTTTTCATGCAAACAGGACGAAAACAAAAATGGAGTTGTTTTTGTCCTGTTTTTTGTATAGAAATATATAACAAGGGCAGAGAAGATGGCAGTTACTTTCGCTTCCCGGAGGTTTTTCTACATTTTTCGGAAAGAAGTGTTTCATGCCATAGAATGGCATGTTATAATAGTAGAAAAATAATAGAAAAGAGAGCAGAAAAATGAACTGGATAGACAATGGGGTAACACGTTTTTTAGGGAAAGTAGCAGATTTTATGTTTTTAAATCTTTTGTGGATCGTATGTTCCATTCCCATCATTACGATTGGAGCTTCCACGACAGCAATGTATTCGGTCATGCTGAAGCTGGTAAAGAATGAAGAGGGCTACATAGTAAAAGGGTTCTTAAAAGCATTTAAGGAGAATTTCAGACAAAGCACACTGATGTGGCTTTTGTATCTTGTGTTTGGGATCGTGATTGTAGTCGACTTTATGCTGCTTCGTATGATGAGTCCGTCCATCAGGACTGTGATGCAGGTATTTTTGATCTTCATGACTATCCTGCTGATCAGCATGGGGATCTATGGATTTGCGTTGCAGGCAAGATATGAAAATCGGATCAAGAACACATTGAAAAATGCATTGATCCTTACGGTTGCAAAAATGCCATATACACTTTTGATGCTGGTCATTACAGTAGTACCGGTAGTTGTGACATTTCTGACAGTGCGCACGTTGATGTTAGGTTTTCTGGTCTGGCTGTTACTTGGCGTTTCTTTGATAGTGTGGCTTAATTCGCTGCTTTTAAGAAGGGTATTTCTGGTTTTTGAGGATATCGAGACATCGGAAAAAGCGGAGAAGATATAAGCCATATAAAACTTGTTGTTTTTCAGAGAAAAAACAGGTATAATGGGGAACAAAATCAAAAAGTGATTGGGAGAAGCAGAAGATGAATTTTTTAGAAGAACGAATTTTAAAAGACGGGATTATCAAAGAGGGGAATGTACTGAAGGTGGACAGCTTTTTGAACCATCAGATGGACATTGATCTGTTCAATGAGATCGGACGCGAATTCAAGAAGCGTTTTGAAGGAAAAGAGATTAACAAAATCCTGACAATCGAAGCATCCGGAATCGGGATCGCATGTATTGCGGCGCAGCATTTTCATGTGCCGGTCGTATTTGCAAAAAAATCTCAGAGCATCAATCTGGAAGGGGAGATGCTTGTGGCAGAGGTAGAATCGTTCACACATAAGTGTAAAAACAATGTGATCGTTGCAAAGAAATTCCTTAACCCGGAAGACAAGGTTCTGATCATTGATGATTTCCTTGCCAACGGATGTGCGCTGCAGGGACTGATTCAGATTGTACAGTCAGCCGGAGCTTCTGTAGAAGGAATCGGGATTGTGATTGAGAAGGGATTTCAGTCAGGTGGACGGATCATCCGTAACCTTGGATTCCAGCTGGAGTCTCTGGCAATCATTGAAAAGATGAATGCTGCAGACGGAAGTGTTGTGTTCAGAGAACAGTAGGGAACAGAAAGGACGGCAGGACAGTCAGATGAGTGAGCAGCCGATTAAAGGACTAGTATTTGATATGGACGGGCTTCTCTTTGATTCCGAGAGAGTCGTACGGAAATCGTGGAATGAAGTCGGAAGGCAGATGGGATTCGGAGAACGGTTCGGTGACCATATTTATCATACCATTGGTTTCAATGTAGTGAGAAGAGAGCAGTATTTTAAGGAGCATGTATCGCCGGATTTTCCGATGGAAGAGTTCACGGAGAATACCCGTCGGATCTATCATCGGATCATGGAAGAAGACGGGGTAGACAGAAAGCCCGGGGCAGAGGAGCTTTTAAAGTATGCAAAAGAGCATGGCTATCGGCTGGCACTGGCGACTTCTTCCAGAGAGCTTCATGCACAGCTGCTGTTAAAGAAATATGGACTGTTTGATTATTTCGACGGCGCTGTTTATGGAAATATGGTATCGGCGGGGAAGCCGGATCCCGAGATTTACCTGAAAGCCTGTGCTTCCATTCAGGTTTTGCCTGAGTTTGCAATCGCACTGGAAGATGCACCGTCCGGGATTCGCTCGGCAGCAGCTGCAGGGATGCGTCCGGTGATGATTCCGGATCTGGTAGAGCCGGATGAAGCGGTTTTAGAATTAGTATGGCGCAGGTTTGACACTTTATATGATGTGATAGATCTTCTGGAATCGGATTTCCAAAATTCTTAAACATCCTTAAGAAATTCTTTTGAATCTTATAACGGTCTCCTTTATTTTTGTATTTTAAGATAAATACAAAAGTAAGGGAGGCCGTTTTCTATGAGTATCCAGACATTGACAAATTATTTTCTTGAATATGGAGCATTTTTCATCTTTCTGATCGTGCTTTTGGAATATCTGAATCTTCCGGGATTTCCGGCGGGGGTGATCATGCCGCTTTCCGGGATCTGGGCATCTCAGGGTGAAATCAGTTTTCCGCTGGTTATGGTACTGACGGTGGCGGCCGGACTGACAGGAAGCTGGGTGCTGTATTGGCTGGGAAGCGCAGGCGGAGATAAGGTGCTGGGCTTTTACTTCAGGAAATTTCCGAAACAAAAGGAAGCAGTGGAGAGTAAGATCGACATGCTTCGGGAAAAGGGAAGTGTGGGAGTGTTTGTGAGTAAACTGCTTCCGATGGTGCGTACGATCATTTCGATTCCGGCAGGGATGGTAAAAATGGATTTTGTGAAATATACCATCAGTTCCTGTCTGGGGATTCTGATCTGGAATCTGGTGTTTGTAGGAGCCGGATATTTCTTTGGAGAAGCAGCCATTCGTGTTTTGGCATAGAAGAGGGGGAAACGTCATGAAGATTGCGATGCTTACAAATAACTATAAGCCGTTTGTCGGCGGAGTTCCAATTTCCGTGGAGCGGCTGGCAAAAGAATTGAGGAAACAGGGACACAAGGTGACGGTCTTCGCACCGGATTATGGATTTGATCCACGCTACGGGCAGGTGGAAGAGGACGATGTCATCCGGTTTCAGGTGACGCGTCAGAAGATGGAAAACGGCATGGCATATCCGAAGCTGGTCAGCAGAGAAATCTGGAAAGGATTTAAGGAACACGAGTTTGACTGCATTCATGTGCATCAGCCGATGTTTGTGGGAACGCAGGCATTGTATCTTGGACGGAAGTATCAGATCCCGGTTATTTATACGTATCACACACGGTATGAAGACTACCTGCATTATATTCCGTTTTTCAGAGAAGAGCAGGCAGGGATGTGGAGAAAAAAGCTGATCTGGTTTGCCAAAGAGACTGTGATCCCGGGATATATGAAATGGTTTACGAATAAATGTGATCTGATCTTTGCGCCGACACCTGGAATGCAGAACCGGATCCGGGAAAACGGTACGGAGGTTTCCATGGCAGTGCTGCCGACCGGGTTGGATGACAGTTTTTATATTGAGGATGAAGAGAAGACAAAAACGATCCGCAGACAATATCTTGGGGAAGAGAAAAACGGACATTTATTCTGTTCCGTCTCAAGGCTGGAGGAAGAAAAAAATCCGATATTTCTCCTGAATGGAATCCGGTGTTTGAAAGAGAAGCTGCCATTTTCGTTTCGTGTGCTGCTTCTGGGTGAGGGAAGTATGAGGAAGGAACTGGAAGTACTGGCAGAACAGATGGGATTGTCCGATACCGTGGTCTTTCTGGGAAATATATCGAATGAGGATGTAAAGCAGTATCTGTATGCAAGTGAGCTGTTTTTGTTCGCATCGAAATCAGAGACACAGGGGATTGTTCTGGAGGAAGCAATGGCAGCAGGCAATCCGATTGTGGCAGTTCGGGCGAGTGGCGTGGAAGATGTTGTAAAAAATGGAATCAACGGGTATATGACAGAAGAGGATGTAGAAATCTGGAGTGATAAGGCGGCAGAGTTGATTCAGAGTCCAGATTACAGACAAGTTTGCATGGAGGCACTAAAGACCGCAGAAAGCTATCGGGCGTCACGTCTGGCTGCACATGCAGAAACATTATATCGTCAGTGTATGGAAAGAAAAGAGGAAATGAGATATGAGGAGCATACAAAAAGTGGGAAAGAACATTCTGCAGCATCTGTTTTCCGGTTATTTAAAACTTCTTAAAAAGACGGTTGCGATCGAATGGCAGGAAATCCAATTTGTGACAGGAAATCAGGTGTTTGGATTCTGGCATGAGGACAGTTTTTTGATGAATCTGGTGCTGGAGGAGTTATCCGGGAAAACCAGTCCGGTAGATGTCATTGTGACAGCAGACACAAGAGGGGATTATATTGAACATATGCTGCAGGCATGCGGCGGTCATGCCCTGCGTGTTCCCGACGGATTTGCGGCGTTTGGAGCACTGAAAAAAATTCTACAGGATTCTTATGAGCAGACGCGTTCCATTGCGGTGGCGCTGGACGGACCGCTGGGACCAAGGCATGAGCCGAAAAAACTGGCATTTTATCTGGCAGAGCAGGCGCAGGAATCCTTTGTGGGAATTTCAGTTTCTTATCATGGATGTCTTCGGCTGTTCTGGAGATGGGACCACTATGCGATTCCACTTCCGTTTTCGAAAGTCATCGTCGCAGTTCACGATTATGGAGAAGTCAATAAAAACAAATTCCTGACCTTCCGACAAGAGCAGAAGTCTCAGAATGTGGTATACTGTTAAAAGGTGCGTGACCGCATAAAATGACGAGAAAAGGAGAAGGATGAGAGATGGAAATGAATCACATTTTGGTTGTGGAAGATGATAAAGAAATCAGAGAAGGTGTTAAGATCTATTTGCAGAGTCAGGGCTACGAAGTATTTTTGGCTGCAGATGGGATTGAAGGACTGGAAGTCATGGAAAAAGAGGATATCCATCTGGCGATCGTGGATATTATGATGCCGAGAATGGATGGAATCCGGATGACTATGAAGCTGAGAGAAAAATATGATTTTCCGGTGATTATGTTATCGGCAAAATCCGAGGAAGTAGATAAGATCATGGGATTGAACATCGGTGCAGATGATTATGTCACAAAACCGTTTACGCCGATGGAACTGATGGCGAGAGTCAATTCCCAGCTTCGCAGATACAGAAGATTTATGGAAAAGCTGGAAGTTCGTGAAAACGTGCATGTGATTGGCGGTCTGGAGATCAATGAGGACACTGTGGAAGTGTCGATTGACGGAAAGCCGGTGAAGCTGACACCGATTGAATATAAAATTCTGCTTCTTCTTGCAAAGAATCCGGGAAGGGTATTTTCTGCAGAGGAAATTTACGAGCGGGTCTGGCAGGAAAAGGCGATCAATACGGATACGATCATGGTGCATGTGCGGAATATCCGGGAAAAAATTGAACTGGATCCGAAAAATCCAAAATACTTAAAGGTGGTGTGGGGCGTTGGATACAAAATTGAAAAACAACAATAAAAGAGGAAATCTTCTGACGGTCATTGTACTGTTGATCTCATCTGTCGGAATGCTGCTTTTTATCCGGCGTTTTCTTCCTATATAACGGATCAGGATCAAAAAGAGATGCGAAAAGAAGAGCAGATGCTGGATATGCTGGATCCGATTCTGGACGGAAATTATCTGTTATATAATGAAATCTCGAATGAGACGGAGTCTTCCGAGGTGATAGAAGAGTATGGAAACAGTCGTTTCGGATTGATGAAAAAGTACATGAAATATGGAATTTTTGATGAATCCGGAACGGCAATGCTGACCTCTGATGAATCTGCCAAGAAATTGCCGGAAGAGTTTGACGGTGATACGTATGCACTGTGTGTTCGCTTTTCGTTTGATGTTGACCGGAGATATTTCCGATATCCAGGTGGGCGGAACAGCATATGATAAAAACCTCCAGTTTACGGCAGAGCAATGGCTGTATGACAACAGCGTTTATTCAGCGGCGGCGTCTTATATTTCGACTCCGTCGGAGGTAGAGATCATGTATGCGATGACAGAACAGAATCTGGAGGCTTATCTGGAGCAGTATGAGACATCGAATGATATGTATGCATATATGTATGTAGATGAACTGATGCAGCAGCCGTCCTTTAACTGGTCTGTTCTGATTTTTACAGTATTCAGTGCAGCAGCAGCGTTTTTGATTCCTCAGTATAAGAAGCGGGCGCTGGAAAAGGACGCTATAGTGGATCCCAGAAGATGTCCGCTGGAAATTGCATTTATCATTGGACTTTGTCTGATGGCGTGTGTCCGTGCACTGGCGATCATGATATGGAATACATGCAGTCACAAGTTTATTCAGATCTTTTCTGCAAGCTATGGAGAAAATCTGAATGATGCCATTTCTCTGGCAGCGAATGCAGTGATCTGGTTTGTGTATTTTACAGTGGTGTACTGGCTGGCGGGATGTGTCAGAGAGATTTTTGTACTGAAGAAATCGTACTTAAGAGAAAGGTCCTTGTGTGTGAAGTTTTTATTGTGGCTGAAGAATGGAGGGAACAGCATGACAGAGGAAATCAAAAAACTTGTTCTTGGATGCTGGAGAACATTCAAAGCATTCTGCCGCCATCAATATGAAGCGTTGCTGCATATCGACTTCCGGGATAATACCAACAAAACTATTTTACGGATCGTCTTGCTTAACTTTGCGGTGATCTTTGTGATCAGTATGTTCTGGATGTATGGAATCTGGGTGTTGATCATTTATTCCGTCGGATTGTTTATTTTCCTGAGAAAGTACCTCAACAAGGTGCAGGAACAGTACCAGGGTATTTTAAAATCGACCAATCAGCTGGCGGAAGGGAATCTGGATTTCCCGATTACAGGAGATGTGGGAATTTTCGCACCGGTTCAGAATGAACTGAAACGCATTCAGACGGGATTTAAAAAAGCAGTCAGTGAGGAAGTCAAGAGTGAACGGATGAAGACAGATCTGATCACCAATGTTTCCCATGATTTAAAGACACCACTGACAGCGATCATCACGTATGTGGATTTGGTAAAAAATGAGACAGATGAGGAAAAGAGAAAAGAATACATCGGAGTTCTGGAGAGAAAGTCTTTGCGCCTGAAAGTGCTGATTGAGGATCTGTTTGAGATCAGTAAGGCAACCAGCAGAACGGTAACACTTCATTATATGAAAATTGACATTGTAGATTTGCTAAAACAGGTAGGTTTGGAGTATGATAGTAATATCAGAAAAGCAAATCTGGAAATGAAGTGGAATCTGCCGGAACATAAGATCGTATTATGGCTGGACAGCCAGAAAACATATCGTATTTTCGAGAATATGATCGTAAATATCACGAAGTATGCAATGCCGCATACGCGTGTGTATATTGATATGAAAGAGACAGAACAGGATGTGCGGATCTCAATGAAGAATGTGTCTTCTGCGGAACTGAATTTCAATACAGATGAAATTACAGACCGTTTTGTAAGAGGGGATGTTTCGAGAAATACCGAGGGAAGCGGACTTGGTCTGGCGATTGTAAAGAGCTTTGTAGAATTACAGCACGGCACTCTGCAGATCTCCACGGAAGCAGATTTGTTTAAAGCAGAAATTGTGTTTCCAAAGAGACAGGAGGTACCGGATGGAGAAAATGAAACAGGAATGTAAAGTGAAAAAACCGCTGAAGATCTGGCAGGGTGTACTCACCCTGCTGGTCTCTGCGGTTATTTTGTTTGTGGCAGCGCCGATATTGCTGTCCCCGTTTGGCATGTATGGAAGTTTGCTCGGAGAGCTTCTTCTGTTTGGGGTGGCAGTGGGGGCTGTCCTTTTGTTCCAGGGGGATCTGCGGGAGGTGTTTCCGCTTAAGAAACCTCATTTTTCAGGGATTGCAGGCACAATTCTGATCTGGGTAGGGACGTTTTTGTGTGAAATGGTACTGCTTTTGATCTTGAGTCTGTTTTTCCCCGAGCAGATTCTGGAGGTCAATGACGGGCTGTCATCGTCCATTGCCGCAGGTCCGTTTCTGCTGTCCTTTGTTACAGTAGCAATTTCACCGGCAATCTGTGAAGAGGTTCTGTTTCGGGGAACATTTGTCAGCAGTCTGAGAGGAAGGCTTGGAAAATGGGCAGTACTGTTGATCAGTGGCTGCATTTTTGGGATGTTCCACGGAGATGTTTTTCGATTTTTTCCGACAGCGATCGGTGGGGTGATGATGGGATATCTGTTGTGGGAAACCGGAAATATGTGTTATAACATGCTGTTTCATTTTATTAACAATGCACTTCCTGTCATTTTACTTTATGCCATGCAGGGAGTGTATTCCAGGATGGAGCTGTATATGGAGGCACAGATACTTGCGCAGGGGACTCAGGATATGCTTCCGGCAGTGGGGATGTACCTGATGATGGCTTCTGCGGCTCCCGGGGCAATCTATATCGGAAATTATCTTCTTCATGCAAAAACACCGGGGTATCGCACGAAATTATTCCCGTCAGGAAAACCGGGGCTGGTGATCGGTCTGATTCTTGGATCTTTGTTTTATTTGCAGCGGGATTGCTTGTTTTTTCATTTCAGTCGCGAGAATGTTATAAATCACAGATTGACAGGGCAAAGAAAAATGTTTATAATTGTACCAACAAGATAATACAATTCTACAAGGAGAATGCGTATGAGATATGAAATCGTAGGAGAAACATTACCGGCAGTGATCTGTACGTTAGAAGAAGGAGAAACGATGATCACAGAGAAGGGAGCCATGAGCTGGATGTCCCCGAATATGAAGATGGAGACGAGTACCAACGGCGGGATTGGCAAAGCATTCGGAAGGATGTTTTCCGGAGAGTCGATTTTCCAGAACACGTATACTGCAAAGGGCGGTCACGGAATGATTGCATTTGCATCCAGCTTTCCGGGAAAGATCGTTGCACATGAGGTTGCGCCTGGACGGGAAATTGTAGTACAGAAGTCTGGTTTTCTGGCAGCAGAAGCCGGCGTGGATTTGTCGATCTTCTTCCAGAAGCGGATCGGTTCCGGAATTTTTCGGCGGAGAGGGATTTATCATGCAGAAGCTTTCCGGACGCGGTATGGCATTTCTGGAATTTGACGGTCATGTGGTAGAGTATGAGCTGCAGCCGGGGCAGCAGATCGTGGTGGATACCGGATATCTGGCTGCAATGGATGCGACCTGCAGCATGGAGATTCAGAGCGTGCCGGGTGTGAAGAATATGCTGTTCGGCGGAGAAGGCGTGTTCAATACGGTCATCAGTGGACCGGGACATATCTGGCTGCAGACGATGCCGATTTCGAATGTGGCAGGAGTGCTGGCACCATTTTTGCCGGTGGCGAAGTAAGGTGGCAATATGGAATATTTGGGTGTGTTGGCATTTGTTATAGTGCTGTGTTATATGTCATATCCTGATAAAGTGAAAAAGCTTGAAAGGAAAGTAAAAAAGTTAGAAAAAGAAAGGTGCAGAGAAAGTATCATGTCAAAACTGATTGAAGAATTAGTGGGAAGAGATTGGAAAATTTCAAGCGAAAAAGGAATCAATTTTGTTGGAAAAACAGAGTTTGAATGTCATGTGATGGACTGTGATGAAGAGTGGTTGAAAATTTCTCTGAAAGATAAAAAGAATCAGGAAATTGTAAAAATGATACGAGTGGAAGATGTGGATGAAATCGAAGTCAAAGTAGATCAAAGCTTATGAGTTAAATAAGAAAATAAATGAACTTTTCATAACGGAGAACAAAGAACAATATAAAAACTGTCGGCAGATGTGGTGTCGGCAGTTTTTATATTGTATGGAAATGTCAGGTGGTATGTAGATTTTTACGAAATTTTTTGGGTGTAATTCCATGAAATTCCTGAAATACTCGTATGAAATGACTGCAGTCGCAAAAGCCGGTTTCCTGGCTGATGTAGGAAAGGTCGAAATCAGTGAAACGAAGAAGATCTTCTGCTTTTTGGATTCGTACCATTTTGATAAAAATGCCCGCAGGTCTGCCCGTAGTATTCTTAAATTTTGCGGAAAAGTGAGAATAACTCATGTGAAAATTCCGTGCTAGAGTTTCGATACAAATGGGTTCTTGATAGTGTTGAAAAATATATTCTGCCACTGCGGAAAATGTTTCGTTCTGAGAGTGATGCAATGCATTACTTGTAATTGAAAATCCCTGTTTTTCCCAAAGTTTGAGCAACTCTGTGATAAGGATACAATAATATGAGTGTGCGAGAATGTCGTAACCAAAGTTTTTTTCTGTAACGATTTGTATGATTGTATCAAACAGGGAATGTAAGGAAATATGCTTCAGCTCGGATTTTTGAAAAAAGCGGGAAAAGCGCTTGTCAGTATCAATCATATGAAGTAGTGTGGAAATGGAAGGGAGACTGCTTCCCGGAGTATTTAGATGTACGGGATCAAATTTCAGCACCTGATATTGGAGGGGAAAAGGACCTGCAGCATAAATGGCATGAGGTGTCTGCGGGTGGAAAACAATCAGATCTCCGGGTTCCAGAACATAATTGTCTGTATCGGTTTCGATATAGGCAGTTCCTTTCAAAATATACAGAATTTCCATAAAATAATGCCAGTGCGGAGAAACTGGGAAGTTGTTTTTTTGAGCGTCAAAAAAGAAAGCTTCATAAGGATTGTTTAATGTATCAGAGTATTCGAAAATGGGGTTCATGTCCTCCTCCTTTGTGAAAAAACAGTAAGATGCAAATGTTGGATAATCATAGATTTATACAATTTTTTGCGAGAATCATTATATCATGCATAAAGGGAATATGCTATACTTTCGGGGAATTTAAAGGAAGGGGATTGCGCATATGAAGTTTATAAAAGGAATTACATTTGCTCCGTTTTACAGGAAAAATACATTGAATACAGAGCAGGCAAGAGAAAGCTTTGATTATATGATAGAGAATACGGGAGCAGATTTTGTGATACTGGCACCGGGAGGACTGCAGGATACAGCACATTCAGAAGAGATTTGTTATAGTTCCAATGCTACTTTTTCGGATGAGGAACTGGCAGATATGATCTGTTATGCAAAGAAAAAAGGAGTCAGAGTCGGATTAAAGCCTACCGTGAATTGTAAAAATGGAGAATGGAGAGCATATATCAGCTTTTTTGAACATGATGTACCGTGTGAGTCAAAATGGGGAAACTGGTTTTCGTCCTACACAAAATTTCAGACGCATTATGCGGAGATTGCACAAAAAGAAGAATGCGATATGTTAATCGCAGGGTGTGAAATGGTGATGTCAGAACATCGAGAGAAGGAGTGGCGGGAAGTGATTGCTGCAATCAGAGAGTGTTACGATGGGACAGTATCATACAATACGGATAAGTATCAGGAAGACCGGGTTAAATGGTGGGATTGTGTAGATGTGATTTCATCCAGCGGCTATTATCCGATTCAGGACTGGGAGCAGGAACTGGATCGGATCGAGGCTGTAGTAAAAGCTTATCATAAACCGTTTTTCTTTGCAGAAGCAGGATGTATGTCCAGAACAGGATCAAAACACGTTCCGAATAACTGGGGGATTGAAGGAAAGTTACGGTTAGAGGAACAGGTGGAGTGGTATACAACTATGTTTGAGTCATGCAGAAAAAGAGAGTGGATGCAAGGGTATGGTTTGTGGGAATGGGCGCCTGCAGTACCATCAGCAAAACAGGCATATAAGGATGACAGTTATCAAATCTGCCAGAAGCCGGTACAGGAGATTATAAAGAAGTATTATAAGGAATAGACGGGAAGAAGCAATGGGAAGAGAAAATGAAAAAGTAATATAACACAAATGTTTCGAGAAAACAAAGGTCACAGTTTAAAGACATTGCTGCTTTTGTTTCGCGGGCGGTATCTGGCGCTGTTTGGATCAGTTTTCTTTTTGTAATCAAGCATTCTCCTACGTGGGTGCTGCCAATCGTCACAGCAAATATTATCAATGCAGTGACAGATAAAGAGGGGGATATTGTGCGGATTTTGACTGTGAATACGATTTTAATGCTCGTATTTCTTGTCCAGAATGTAGCAACAAATTATATTCATACCTGGCTCTATGCGAAAAGTGTAAGAGGTGTGGAAAAGGAGTTAAGAGAGGCTTTGATTGTAAAGCTGCAGCAGCTTTCGATCACGTATCATAAAGAAATGCAGTCCGGAAGGCTTCAGTCCAAAATTATGAGGGATGTGGAACAGGTTCAGACACTGGCGTCTCAGATTTTTATCTCTTTGATTACGATTATTTTGAATATTGTAGTGTCATTTGGGGTGGTTATTTATAAAAGCAAGATTGTATTTCTGTTTTTTGTATGTACGATTCCGGTGGCAGTTTTAATCATTGTAGGATTTAAGGGAAAAATAAAAAGTCACAACAGGGAATTTAGAGAGGAAATGGAAGAAACATCTGCGAAAGTGATGGAGATGGTGGAAATGATCCCTGTTACAAAAGCGCATGCAATGGAAGATAAGGAAACAGAAAAAATGGAACGGCAGTTGACAAGAATTGCTCAAAAAGGGTTAAAGCTGGACATGGTCCAAACCTATTTTTCATCGATCAGCTGGGTGGCATTTCAGATTTTTCAGGTGTTCTGTCTGGTGTTTACTGCTTACATGGCGTGGAAAGAGTTGATTCAAATCGGAGATATTATGTTGTATCAGACCTATTTTTCATCTATTGTTGCACAGATTGCAAATGTGATGGCATTGCTTCCGATTATTTCCAAAGGGTTGGAATCAGTTGAGTCGATAGGAGAAGTGCTGTGTGCAAATGATATTGAAGATAACTGGAAAAAAGAGAAGGTAAAAGAAGTAGAAGGAGAAATTGAATTTGATGAAGTTTCGTTTTCTTACAGAGGGGAAGAAAAGAAAATACTAAATGATTTAAACTTGAAGATACGAAAAGGAGAAACAGTTGCATTTGTAGGAGGTTCTGGATCAGGAAAGACGACGATTTTGAATCTGGCAATTGGTTTTCTGAAAGCAGACAGTGGTCAGGTACGGATTGATGGAAAAAATCTAATGGAAGTGAATCTGCAGAGCTATAGAGAACACATCGCGGTTGTGCCTCAGCAGTCCATTTTATTTTCGGGAACGATTCGAGACAACATAACATATGGAACAGAAGGGATTCCGGATGAAAAACTCTGGGAGATCGTCCAGGCAGCAAATTTGGAGGATGTGATCAAGAAAATGCCGGATGGATTGGATACGATGATAACAGAGCATGGGGATAATTTATCCGGAGGCCAGAAACAGAGAATTTCAATTGCCCGGGCATTTGTGCGAAATCCGAAAATTTTGATTCTGGATGAAGCGACTTCTGCTCTGGACAGTGTTTCAGAAAAGAAGATTCAGGATTCCATCCAGAGATTGGTGAGAGATCGAACCACGTTAATTGTCGCCCATCGATTGTCTACGATAAAAAATGCAGATAAGATTGCAGTGATTGGAAATGGTGGAGTGTTAGAGTATGGAAATTACGAAGAGTTGATGGAACAAAAAGGGGAGTTTTATCATCTTAAAAAATTACAGAGTTGACAAAAGTGGTGAAAAAAGATTAAAATTATAATTAAATAAGATTAAAATCAAGTTAAAAAAGAGAAGGTGATGTGAATGAGAGTTGTGTTTGATGAAAAAAATAAGGTATTTTTGCTTCATACACAAAATACTACATATGCAATTGCGGTGACTGAAGATAAGTATGTGAACCATTTATATTATGGAAAAAAACTGGAAGATACGGATATCCGATATTTGCTTCGAGAGGATGAGGCTCCGTTTACTCCGGGGGTGAATCGAAGAGAAAAGAATTCTTATCTGGATTTTGCTCCGATGGAGTATCCGGAAAGTGGAATGGGAGATTACAGAGAAAGTGCGATCTGTGTCAGAAGTATGTCCGGTTACAGAGCAAGCGAATTGATTTATGAAGGATATGAGATCAAGAAAGGAAAGCCAAAACTTCCGGGACTTCCTGCAACATGGGGAAATGAGGAGGATTGTATCACACTGAGTCTTTTGACAAGGGATCCTGTTCTGGGAATGAAGGTGGTGCTTCGGTATTCTGTCTTTCGGAATCAGGATGCCATAGCAAGATCTGCGACAATCTGCAATGAGGGAAAAGAGGCATTTTATCTGGAAAAAGTACTTAGTGCCAGTCTGGATATGGATGACAGAAACTTTGAAGTAATGGGGTTGTTCGGTTCGTGGGCAAGAGAGCGGCATATTCAGAGAACACCTTTAGGATATGGAAGACAGAATATTGCATCCTTTAAAGGGGAGTCAAGTCATCAGGAAAGTCCGTTCATGGCTCTGGTAACTCCAGAAACGAATCAGGATGTGGGAGAAGTTTATGCAATGAATTTTGTGTATTCCGGGAATTTTATCGCACAGGCGGAAAAAAGTCAATTTGATTCTGTGCGTATGATGATGGGGATTCATCCGGAAGGATTTACGTGGAAATTGGAACCGGAGGAGTGTTTTACGGCTCCGGAAGTGATTCTTGTCTATTCTGGGGAAGGTCTTGGAAAGATGACGAGGACCTACCATGATCTGTATCGGAATCACCTGATTCGCAGTCCGTACTTGCACCGGGAACGCCCAATCCTGATTAACAACTGGGAAGCAACGTATTTTGAATTTGATGATAAGAAACTTCTGGACATTGCACGTGAAGCGTCCAAACTCGGAATTGAGATGCTGGTGATGGATGATGGGTGGTTCGGAAAAAGAAACAGTGATGACAGCTCTCTTGGAGACTGGGTAGTGAATGAAGAAAAAATAAACGGAGGTCTTCATAAGCTGGCAGAGGATGTAAAGAAAACAGGGATGAAGTTTGGAATCTGGGTGGAGCCGGAAATGATTTCTCCTGATTCAGATTTATATAAAGAACATCCGGACTGGGCGATTCAGATTCCGGGCAGAGAGATTACACAGAGCCGCGCTCAGTATGTATTGGATTTGTCCAGAGATGAGGTGGTGGATGAAGTCTATGAAAAGATTGCTGACGTATTAAAAAGCGCTGATATCGCTTATGTAAAATGGGATATGAACCGTCAGTTGACAACGATGGGGAGCTGTGGACTTCCGGCAGACAGGCAGGGGGAACTGTACCATCGCTATGTGTTGGGAGTCTATAAAATGCAGGAGCGGCTTTTGCAAGATTTTCCAGAATTGCTTTTGGAAAATTGTTCAGGCGGCGGTGCGAGATTTGATGCGGGAATGCTGTACTACAGCCCGCAGATATGGTGTTCTGATGATACAGATGCAGTGGAAAGGCTGGCAATTCAGGAGGGAACAGCGATGGTATATCCTGTTTCAACAATAGGAGCTCATGTCAGTGTTTGTCCAAATCATACAGTTGGAAGGATAACGCCGTTTGAAACAAGAGGAAATGTTGCGCTTCTGGGAACGTTTGGATATGAGTTGGATATTACCAAACTGTCGGCAGAGGAAAAAGAACTTGTAAAAAAACAGACCGCAGATTATCATAAATACAATGAGCTGATTCGCGAAGGAGATTATTATCGACTTGCATCGATTGCGGAAAACGGACGTTATGACAGTTGGATGATTGTGGAAAAAACGAAAAAGAAAGCGCTTGTATTTTATGTGCAGAGAATGGCTGCGGCGAATGGAAAGAGCAGATTCGTAAAATTAAAAGGTCTCAAGGCACAGAGTCGTTACAGAATAGATGGAAAAGAATACAGCGGCTCCGTGTTGATGCAGGCGGGGCTTAAAGTAGCGCAGGAATTTGGAGATTTTAAGAGCAGGATATTCCTTGTTGAAGAGAATGTTGATTGAAAGGGGAGCTATGGGTCAGAAAAAAGAAGTAAAGCTGGAAGATATTGCGGACAGCCTGGGAGTTAGTATCGTAACCGTCTCGAATGCCCTGAAAGGAAAGAAGGGTGTCAGTGAAGGGCTGCGAAACAGAATCAAAGAGGCTGCGCAGAGAATGGGATATAAAACACCGGTTTATGAAGAGAAAGAAAAGGCGAGGTCTCATATTATAGGGGTTCTGGTTGCAGAGCGCTATGTGAAGGAATTTCCGTCTTTTTATATGGAGATATATCGCAGAGTTGCACAGGAGACTGCAAAAAGGGGGCATGTGACTGTTCTGGAGGTGGTTACCTGTGAAAAAGAAAATTTGAGTGCAGATGCGATGGTGTTTTTAGAACAGTCCATGGATGGGCTGATTGTGATTGGAGAATTGTATCAGGGATATATGAAAATGCTGCGCAAAGTGAGCCGCATTCCAATCGTGTGTGTGGATTATTACGATGTTTACGATGATATGGATTATATTATAACGGATGGATTTGGCGGTATGGAGCAGATGACCAGACTGCTCTTAAAGGAAGGATATCGAGATTTGATTTTTGTGGGCAGTCCGAATGCGACCAAGAATATTACAGACCGATATTTTGGGTATTGTAAAGCAATGCAGAGGGCAGGCATGGAGGAAGAACAGTTTCGGTTCATTGCGGACAGGGAATGTGGAAAAGGGAATTATCGGCTGGAGTTTGAATTACCGGAAAAACTGCCACAGGGATTTGTTTGCAATTGCGATAAAACGGCAGTGCTGTTGATTGAAAGACTGAAAGAGCGTGGGGTACGTGTTCCGGAAGATGTTTCTATTGTAAGTTTTGATAATTATTATCCGCAGATTCAGGATGGGATAAAACTGTGTACATATGAAAATGACGAGAAAGTAATTGCAAGGATCAGCGTCAGTACGCTTTTGAAAAGAATTGAGGGAAAAAGCAGACCGGAAGGTGTAAGAATCGTCGAAGGAAGGGTTGTGCCCGGAAATACAGTGAGATTCAGGGGGGACTGTTGATATGGCAGAAGTGAAGTTAAAAGATATTGCGCAGGCGGCGGGGGTAAGTACAGTGACAGTATCCAATGCTCTTTCCGGAAAGCGGGGGGTAAGCATTGATGTCCGTGAAAAGATAGAGAAAATAGCAAGGAATATGGGATATGATTTTTCCAGATATGAGAAAAAAGAAGGGGGCTATCGCATCGGAGTGATTGCTTCCGAAATGTATATGGAAATGGGAACTTCTTTTTACTGGGCCATGTATCAGCAGATTGTGTATGCTGCGTCCAAAAGTCAGAGTCAGACGATGCTGGAGATTCTGGATACAGATATGCAGAGACGGGATGAACTGCCGAAATTGATGCGGGAAAAGATGATCGATGGATTGATTATTATTGGATGGCATTTTAAGTCATATGTGGAAAATCTGGTAAAAAAATCTGAGATTCCGATTGTACTTCTGGATTTTCAGATAAAAGGACTTAAGTGCGACGCGGTAATGTCGGGAAATTATATCGGAATGTATAAGATGACGCACTATCTACTGGAAAAGGGACATCGGGATATCGCGTTTGTGGGATCGGTGTATGCAAATGAGAATATTATGGATCGTTATTATGGATATCGGAAAGGCCTGGAAGAAGCGGGAATACCGTTTCGAAAAGAATGGGTTTTGGAGGATCGAGATCTGATTGCCGGCAATATGCGGGTGGAACTTCCGGATAATATGCCGACGGCATTTGTGTGCAATAGTGATTTGTCAGCGGGATATCTGCATGATGTTCTTATTAAAAAAGGATTCAGAATCCCAGAAGATATTTCGATTGTCGGCTATGACAACTATTTGTTTGGGCATAGTTTTGCAGACCATCTTACCACGTATAACGTAGATATAAAACGGATGGGGACTATTGCGGTAAAATTGCTTATGGGAAAGATCAGAGGAGATGAAAAGTATTGGGGAACCCGATATGTGGACAGTGTGATTGTGGAACGTGACAGTGTCAAAGAGCTAAGATGGTAAAGGAAAGAGACTTTTTGCTGAAGAAATTAAAATTTCAGTAAAAAGTCTTTTTAATTAAAATAACGCATTGGTTTAAGTTTAATTAATCTCTTAAACAAGCTTTAATGAATGGGTGGTAAAGGGTTTTCTATTTTTGACATGTTAAAATATACAAAAATAAGGTGTCTAAAATGTGAAAAGAGTAGAAATAGAAATTAAAACAAACAAAAACTTGAAATTAAAATAGATTAATGATAAGATTAAAACAAGTTAAAAATAGAGGAGGAAATAAAAAATGAAAGCAAAAAGAGTATTGGCAGTTACGATGGCAGCCATGATGATCATGTCATTGACAGCGTGTGGGAATTCCGGGAATTCGGGCGGAAAAGAAAAAACGAAGATTGATGTCACCTTTGACCAGATCGAAGTGGGGAAAGACTACACGGATATCAAAGCTGATTTGAAATTCCTTACACATAAGACGGATGTAATCGATACAAAATTCCAGGAGTATATTAAAGAATTCCAGAAAATGTATCCGAATGTAAATATTGAATATGAAGGGGTAACAGATTATGCAAATGGAGTCACCACAAGGCTCTCTACAGGCGACTGGGGTGATATTTGTATGGTTCCGACTACAGTTGATAAAGATGAACTGGAAAATTATTTTACAAGCTTCGGAAGCTATAAAACATTAAGTGAAAGTTATGATTTTGTAGATAATCTGAAATATGAAGATGATGTATATGGAATCCCGTCCATGGCGAACGTACAGGGAATTGTATATAACAAAGCAGTCTTTGAAGAAGCGGGAATTACAGAATTGCCGAAGACACCGGATGAATTTTTAGAGGACTTGCAGAAGATTAAAGACAACACAGATGCGATTCCGCTTTATACCAACTTTGCAGCTGATTGGACGATGAATGCATGGGATGCATATATTGACGGAAATGCAACAGGAGATCCGGATTTTGCAAATGAAGGAAGAACCAAAGGAAAAGATCCGTTTGCAGATCATGGAGACGGAACAGGACCATATGCAGTTTATAATACTTTGTATGAAGCTGTAAAGCAGAAGTTTACAGAAGATGATCCGACAACAACGGACTGGGAAGGCAGCAAGGGAATGATGAATCAGGGAAAAATCGGATGTATGGTACTTGGTTCATGGGCAATTTCCCAGATTCAGGGGGCAGGAGATAATGCAGATGATATCGCATATATGCCATTTCCTATTTCTGTGAATGGAAAACAATATGCGGCAGCTGGTCCTGATTACTGTTATGGAATTAACTGCAACAGTTCAGAGGATGAACAGATTGCTGCAATGTGTTACATTAAATGGCTGACAGAGAAATCTGGTTTTGCAGAATCAGAGGGTGGGATTTCTATTGTAAAAGGAATGCCGTATCCGGAAACGCTTTCTTCGTTTGAAGATATTGACCTGGTGATTAACACTCCAGCGCTTGCTGGAGAGGAAAATCTTATGACAGATATTAATAATGAGTCCGAGCTTGGTATCAATGTGTCAGGATATATACCGAAAGAAGTTCTTCAGGCAGCAATCGATGGAAGCAAAACAATGGAAGAAATGTCTGCAGAGTGGAATGAGAAGTGGACAGCGGCACAGGAGAGCAGCGGTGTTACGCCAGAGGAGTATGATTATACAAAATAATCTGTGTCAGAGGAAATGACAGATGGATCAGGGGCGGTGGAATGAAAAAATTTTTCTGCTGCCTCTGTTTGAAAAGGAGAAGATTTATGAAGCAGAAAAAGGGATTTGTAAAGTGGATACAGAGTGGGAAAGTGAACCGCAGGCTTTGCATGATAGTGTTTATGTTTGCGCCACTTGCATTGCTTTTTACATTTACATATCTGCCGTTTGCGGAGATGGTACAATTCAGTTTTTATGATATGAAATATATCGGAGAAAGAACATTTGTAGGGCTGGAAAATTATGTGGAAGTATTTTCGAGAGAAGACTGCTTCAATGCATTAAAACTCAGTTTATATTATATGGGAGCTTCTTTTGTGCAGCTTGCGCTTGCGCTGTATTTTGCATCAATACTCAGTTTTAAAATAAAAGGTGCGGGAGTTTTTAAAGGTTTTTGTTTTTCCCATATCTTGTATGCGGAATTGCAGTAGGATTTATCTTTAAATTCTTTTATACAAGAGGTTTTGTTTTAGATACGGTCTTGCAGTGGTGCGGATTTGAACTGGATAATCTGCCGTATTGGCTGAAGGATACAAACATTAACAATATTTCACTGGCTGCAACATCTGTATGGCGTTATATGGGGCAGAACATGGTTCTTTTTATCGGAGCGATCATGTCTGTGGATTCTTCTCTTTATGAAGCAGCAGCGATTGATGGTGCAAGTGGATGGCAAAAATTCCGTTATGTGATTTTTCCAAGTATCAAGACGATTATTGTATTAAACATGATTTTATCGATCACGGGATCGCTGAGTGCTTTTGAACCACCGTATGTTATCACAAAAGGTGAATTTGGAACAGGAACTTATTTTGTAATTATGGATAAGCTGGCACATGCAAGCCAGAAGGTAGGATTGGCATCGGCAATGGCGGTTGTACTTCTTATTATCATCCTGCTTGTGACATTCATACAAAAAGCTGCATTTAAATATTTCTTCGGAGAGGGTGAGCAGGAAGCCATCCGTACGGTAAGAAAAAGAAAAAACTGGCGAAGAAAGAGCTGTCAGTAAATTTAAACAGGGAGGTGAGCAGAAATGTCAGTGGCAAAGCTTAAAAAAGTAATCTGGACGATTTTTAAATATGCGACACTGCTTCTGGCAATTTTCATAGCAGTGCTTCCGCTTGTATCCTGTGTGATCACAGCATTTAAAACACCAGAAGAGTATGCTTCAACCAATGTGATGCAGCTTCCGCAAAGCTGGACGTATTTTGAGAATTTTATTCAGGCATGGAAGCAGGCCAATATGGCAACAGCATTTAGAAACTCATTTATTATCCTGGTATTTGTTCTTTTTGGTTCAATTATGACAGGTTCCATGCTTGCATATGTGCTGAGCAGATTTAAATTTAAGGGAAATGGACTGATCCGTAATCTGTTTTTGTTTGCAGCGCTCCTTCCGGGAATTGCGATGCAGGTGCCGGTATATCAGATTATGTATACGCTTGGGTGGATCAACAGTCTCCCGGGGTATATTATCCTCATGTGTGGAACGGATGTTATCTCCATTTATATTTTCATTCAGTTTTTTGAGAATATACCAACTTCACTGGATGAATCAGCGATCATGGACGGATGTACCTATTTCGGAGTGTTTTTCCGTATCCTGCTGCCGCTCTTAAAGCCTGCGATCATAACAGTCATGATCTTAAAAGGCGTGGGAACATATAACGAATACTATATGGCGAACCTCTATCTGCAGGATCAGAATTCACTGGTTACAGTGGCAACATCTTTGTATAAATTTACAGGACCGATTGGAAATCAATATAACTATATTTGTGCCGGTGTACTCATCACCATGATTCCGGCACTGATCATCTTTATTTTATGTCAGAAACAGATTTACAGTGGGCTGACACAGGGAGCCGTTAAGGGCTAAAAACAGAAATTATGGAGGAATAAGAGATATGAGTAATATAAAGATCATAGGAGCAAATGTGCCGAATATGCCATGGCAGGACAGACCAGAGGGAAGTGGGAATCTTCCGGTATGGAGATACAATGAGAACCCGATCATTGGACGCAATCCGGCAAAAGGAGTTGCGAGAATCTTTAATAGTGCAGTTATGCCTTACAAAGATTCATTTATCGGAGTGTTCAGAGGGGAGCAGACGAACGGGATTCCATATATTTATCTTGGAAGAAGCAAGGATGCGATTCACTGGGAATTTGAGGAGGATAAGATTCCGTTTAAAGACGAGAATGGAAATGATTTTATGCCGAGATATGCATATGATCCAAGACTAGTTAAGGTAGAAGATACGTATTACATTATGTGGTGTCAGGATTTTTATGGCGCTTCTATCGGAATAGCCAAAACACAGGATTTTGAGACATTTACAAGAATTGAAAATCCGTTTATCCCGTTTAACCGTAATGCCGTTCTCTTCCCGAGAAAGATTAATGGAAAATACATGATGATGTCGCGTCCGAGTGACAGCGGTCATACTCCGTTTGGAGACATCTTCTTGTCTGAGAGCCCTGATATGGTTTACTGGGGCCGGCATCGCCATATGATGGGAAACAACAGCGGTAACTGGTGGGAGAATGTCAAGATCGGCGGAGGTGCAGCTCCGATCGAGACAACTGAAGGATGGCTGTTATTTTATCATGGTGTGACAGGTACATGTAATGGATATGTGTACAGTATTGGCGGAGCAATTCTTGATATTGATAATCCGTCAATGGTGAAATATCGCTGCAGTACATTTCTTTTGACACCGGAAGAGTGGTATGAAGAGCGTGGATTTGTGCCGAATGTTGCATTCCCATGCGCAACGATCCACGATGCTCAGAGCGGAAAAATCGCAATATACTATGGATGTGCAGATACTTATGTAGGACTTGCATTTACGACTGTGGAGGACGTTGTTTCCTATATTAAAGAACATAGTGTTGTTTCTGAAACAGATACTGAGATCGGAATCCGGTAAGGAGGAGTATGATGTTTGTACAGGAAGTAAAAGATCATCTTATTCATAAGATCATTCCGTTCTGGGAAGGCTTGAAGGATGAGGAATTTGGCGGATATTACGGGTATAAAGGGTTCGATCTTGTGACAGATAAGGAAGCGGTCAAAGGGTGTATCCTGAACAGCAGGATTCTCTGGTTTTTCTCCAACTGTTATATGCTGACTGGAGATGAGGAGTTGATGGAGCATGCCAGACATGCATATTGCTTCTTGAAAGAACACTGTGTTGACAGGATTAACGGAGGAATCTACTGGTCTCTGACATATGACGGAAAACCGGAGGACACAACAAAGCATACATATAATCAGGCGTTCGCTATCTATGCTCTTGCTTCCTATTATGATGCATCAAAAGATGAGGAGGCCCTGAAACTGGCGCTGGCACTTCGAGATATTATAGAAGAAAAATGTAAAGATGAATATGGCTATCTGGAAGCGTTCAATATCAGCTTTGTGCCGGAGGACAATGAAAAGCTTTCTGAGAATGGTGTCATTGCGGAGAAAACAATGAACACACTGCTCCATGTTTTTGAAGCTTATACGGAGTTGTATCGTGTGACGAAGTTGGATGAGGTGGGAGATAGTATCCGTTTTATGCTTGATATCATTGCGGATAAAGTATATAACCCGAAAGAGGGGCGTCAGGAAGTATTTTTTGACAGGACATGGCATACCCTGATCGATCTGTATTCCTATGGTCATGACATTGAGACCGCCTGGCTTGTAGATCGTGGTCTGGAAGTATTGGGAGATCCGGAGTATACCAGAAAGCTCAGTGTGATTACGGAGTCAATCACAAAGAACATTTACGACAGAGCATATATCGATCATTCTCTGGTAAATGAGGCGGAGAATGGTATTGTAGATACGACTCGGGTCTGGTGGGTACAAGCAGAAGCGGTAGTCGGATTTATCAATGGCTGGCAGAAGTGCCCGGATCATATGGAATATCTGGATGCTGCAAAAGATATCTGGAATTATATCAGTACATATCTTGTGGACAACAGAGCAGGATCTGAGTGGTACTGGGCGCTTGACAAAGATAGAAAACCCCATGAAAAGCCGATTGTGGAGCCATGGAAATGTCCGTATCACAATGGAAGAATGTGTATAGAAGTGATCAGGAGGATGCAGAAGCATGCATAAACAGTATTATATAGAGCAGAAAAAAGTAGAAAAGCTGATCAGCAGAAGAAATCAAAAAGCAGATTTCTATAACGGAATTTATGATCGTTACGAGTATCCGGTACTTACAAGAGAGTTTGCACCGGTACACTGGAGATATGATCTGAATGAGGAGACGAATCCTTATTTTATGGAACGTCTCGGTATTAATGCGGTGATGAATTCCGGGGCTATTGAGTTAGATGGAAAGTATTATCTTGTGGTCCGTGTGGAAGGAAATGACAGAAAATCATTTTTTGCAGTAGCGGAGAGCGAGAATGGAATTGATGGATTTCATTTTTGGGATTATCCGGTTGTACTTCCGGATACCTGTCCGGAAGAGACAAATGTATATGATATGCGTCTGACAAAACATGAGGACGGATGGATCTATGGAGTATTCTGCTCTGAGAGCAAGGATCAGGAGAATCCGGATCTGTCGGCTGCGGTTGCGGCAGCAGGAATTGTTCGTACAAAAGATCTGAAAACATGGGAGAGATTGGACAACCTGACTACGCTGCACTCTCCGCAGCAGAGAAACGTGGTGCTTCATCCGGAATTTGTGGATGGAAAGTATGCATTTTATACAAGACCGATGGACGGTTTTATTGAGACTGGAAGTGGTGGAGGAATCGGCTTCGGTCTGTGCGATGATATTGAACATGCAGTAATTGATGAGGAAAAGATCATAAGCCACAGAATCTATCATACACTGACAGAATCAAAAAATGGTGCCGGTGCAGTTCCGATCAGAGGGAAGAAGTGCTGGATTCATATTGCACATGGTGTACGCAATACAGCTGCAGGTTTGAGATATGTGCTGTATGTATTTGGTACGGATCTCCATGATCCGGCAAAAGTGATTGCACGTCCGTCAGGGGTATTTCTTGTGCCGCTTGGAAATGAAAGAGTGGGGGATGTCTCCAATGTGGTTTTTACAAACGGGGCAATTGCAAGAGAGAACGGAGATGTATATATCTATTATGCTTCTTGTGATACGAGAATGCATGTGGCAACAACTACGATAGATAAGTTGGAAGATTATCTGTTCCATACACCGGAAGATCCGCTGCGTTCACCGGATTGCGTGGCGCAGAGATGTGAATTGATCCGAAAAAATCTGGAACTGCTGAAATAGAATACAACATATTACGGCGGTCTTGAAAAAGGCCGCCGCTATCAGTTTAACATGTGTATAAAAAAGAGGAATCAAAAGGAGAAGAGAGATGAGAATATTACCGGATCATGAAAAGCTTCAATACAGTGGAAGGATTGACTGGACAGACAGAAAGGCGCCTGTATTTGTATTTCCATGTACTTTTGTGAGAATGTGTTTTACGGGAGAAGTGCTCAAGATTTATGTGAAGAATAAAAAGCATATTGGGAAAATTATCTCGGGTGTATTCTGGACGGGAAGCAGACAAAGCTTCTGCTTCCGGATGATGGGGAAGGGGTTCTGGAGATACCGGTCAGTACTGTAAAAGATGGAGTGCATGAGCTATTGCTGTTTAAGCGTCAGGATTCCTGTCATGAGATAACCTTTTTGGGATTTGAAATTGAAGATAACGGTGAAGTTCTGGAATCTCCACAAAAGTCGAATAGAAGGATAGAAGTGTATGGGGATTCTGTTTCGGCAGGTGAAGTGTCTGAAGCTGTGGAATATACAGGGAAACCGGATCCGGAGCATAACGGGCAGTATTCTAACAGCTGGTATTCCTATGCGTGGATGACTGCGCGCAGGCTGGATGCCGAGATTCATGATATTGCACAGGGAGGCATTGCACTTTTGGACGGTACGGGTTGGTTTCACGCACCAGATTATGTAGGTATGGAAAGTGCATGGGACAAAATACACTACAATCCGGTATTTGGAAAACAGACAGACTGGAGTTTTGAAGAGTATACACCCCAGGTTGTGATCATTGCGATTGGTCAGAATGACAATCATCCGGATGACTATATGAAAGAAGATTATGACGGTGAAAAAGCACTGCATTGGAGAAGCAATTACGAAAAGCTACTTGGCAGGATCAGAGAAAAATATCCAAATGCATGGATCATATGTATCACAACACTGTTGGAGCATGATCCCGCATGGGATCGGTCTGTGGAGGAAGTCTGCAGAAAGATACAGGATGAAAAAATCCGCCATTTTATGTTTCGGCGCAATGGCAAGGGAACTCCGGGACATTTGAGGATTCCTGAAGCAGAGGAGATGGCAGAAGAATTATCTGCATATATTGAAAATCTGGATATTGAGTGGTAATGAAAGAAGTACGGATATGAAGATTTCTGTATCTGAGAAAGGCGGAAAAAATATGTATAAATCAGATCTTACAAGATTGAAAGCATGTATGAGACGGGCGGAAGCCGGAGAGGATGTTACTCTGGGATTTTTTGGTGGTTCGATTACGCAGGACAGCCTTGCTACAAAGCATGAATATTGTTATGCATATCGGGTATTTCAATGGTGGGAGAAGACATTTCCAAAAGCAAAACTGCATTATGTAAATGGGGGGATTGGAGGTACAACTTCTCATTATGGGGTATCCCGCGTGGTAACAGATATGTTGATGTATCAGCCGGATTTTGTAGTGGTAGATTTTTCTGTGAATGATGAGCCGGAAAAATTCTTTCAGGAAACGTATGAAGGGCTCGTTCGAAGAATGCTGACATGGAGTTCGGTTCCGGCAGTTTTGCTTTTAAATAATGTTTTTTATGATACGGGAAAGAATGCACAGGAGTATCACAATCAGATCGGAGAATGGTATCGTCTGCCCTATGTGAGTATAAAAGATACGGTGTGGAAACGAATAAAAGCCGGAGAATTTATACGGGAAGAAATATCACCTGACGGACTTCATCCGAATGACAAAGGACATGCTCTTGTGGCATCGGAGATTACAGCATATCTGGAAAACGTAAGAAAATCAATGTGGGAAGATGAGGAACAGACATCTTTGCCGTCTGCGATGACGGATAATGCATATGAAAGGGCACAGAGACTTACGATCAGGGAAATCTGTCCAAGGCTGGATGGATTTCGGGCAGATACTAACGAGAAAGAAGGGCATCTGGATCATTTCAAGAACGGCTGGATCGGCAGCAAAGAGGGAGATCGTCTGTTATTTGAGACAGAGGCATCTTGTATTGCAGTTCAGTATCGAAAGACAATCCGACACCCGGCGAGAAAGGCAGAGCTGATTCTGGATGGGGATACAAAACATCCGGTGTTGCTGGATGGAAACTTTGATGAGGATTGGGGAGACTGCCTGTATCTGGAGCCGGTGCTTCATCATGGCGAGTATGGAAAACATACGGTAGAGATCAGAGTACTTCCAGATGAGTTTGAGAATGCAGAGCCGTTGTATCTGATGGCTTTGATTATCGCATAGAAAACTGCTGACAGGGAAAATGGAGGAAATGAAAGATGGATGCAAAAAAACGATATGAGGATTGGCTGGAAAATCCGTATTTTGATGAGAATACAAAGAATGAACTGAGAAGGATTGCAGATGACGAAAAAGAAATTGAAGAAAGGTTCTACAAGGAACTCGAATTCGGTACGGGAGGTCTGCGCGGAATCATTGGTGCCGGCACAAACCGGATGAATATCTACACGGTAAGAAAGGCAACACAGGGGCTTGCAAATTTTATCCTCAAAGAGAATGCTGAAAAAAAAGGTGTGGCGGTCGCATTTGATTCCAGAAACATGTCTTTGGAGTTCGCACAGGAAGCAGCGCTCTGCCTTGCGGCAAATGGAATTAAAGCTTATGTTTTTTCATCACTTCGTCCGACACCGATGCTCTCGTTTGCACTTAGAACACTTGGATGTACGGCAGGGATCGTGATCACTGCAAGTCACAATCCACCGGAATATAATGGATACAAGGTGTACTGGGAGGACGGAGCTCAGATTACGTATCCAAAAGATGTGCAGATCATCGAAGAAGTCAATGCGGTAACAGATTATGCAGGTGCAAAGACGATGAGTAGAAAAGAAGCAGAGGCGGCAGGTTTGTATCAGGTAATCGGAGATGAGATAGATGATCAGTATATGAAAGCGTTGAAGTCTCTTGTCATCCATCCGGAGATTATCAGAGAAGAAGCGCAGAACCTGAAGATTGTTTATACGCCACTTCACGGAACCGGAAATATACCGGTACGCAGGATTCTAAAAGAGCTTGGTTTTGAAAATGTATACGTAGTAAAAGAGCAGGAGCTTCCGGACGGGGATTTTCCGACGGTGTCTTATCCAAATCCCGAAGATAAAAATGCGTTTTGTCTGGCATTAAAGCTTGCCAAAGAAAAGGATGCAGATATTGTACTGGCAACAGATCCGGATGCAGACCGGCTCGGAGTGTATGCAAAAAATACAAAGACAGGAGAATATCAGAGTTTTACCGGAAATATGTCGGGTATGCTGATTCTGGAATATATATTGTCACAGCGGAAAGAACAGGGAACTTTGCCCGAAAATGGTGCTGTAGTAACAACGATTGTTTCAGGCAAGATGTCAAAAGAGATTGCAAAGGACTATGGCATGACACTCATTGAGACGCTTACGGGATTCAAATACATTGGGGAGCAGATCAAGTTTTTTGAGCAGAAGCAAGATTATGAATATGTGTTTGGTTATGAGGAAAGCTATGGATGTCTTGTAGGAACACACGCAAGAGATAAGGATGCAGTTGCAGCAGTGATGGCGCTTTGTGAAGTGGCGGCGTACTGCAGACATCAGGGGATTACGCTTTGTGATCAGATGGAGAATCTTTTCAAAATATGGATATTACCAGGAAGGGCTTTGTACAGTGACGCTGAAAGGGCAGGAAGGTGCAAAGAAGATCCAGTCCATGATGGAACAAATTCGGGAAAATATACCGGAAAAGGTCGGCGGATTGAAGGTGATGAGGTTTCGAGACTACAGAGAAGATATCGTAAAGGATTGTGTGACAGGAGTACAGACAGTCACAGGGCTTCCGAGATCGAATGTGCTTTACTTTGAATTGGAGAATGAAGCATGGTGCTGTATCCGTCCGTCAGGGACAGAACCCAAAATCAAATTTTATATCGGTGTAAAAGGACCAGTGATGCAGAGGCCGGAGAAAAGCGAAAGGTGCTGACAAAGGCAGTGGAGTCACTGGCAGAGTAAATGTATCAGGCAGAGAAATAGAAAAGCAGAGGGCACAGGAGGAATTATATATGGGATTTTCTGACAATTTTGTCTGGGGTGCAGCTACCAGCGCTTATCAGATTGAGGGCGGTGTGAAAGGAACAGGCAAGGGAATGCATATTTGGGATGTGTATACAAAAGAATCCGGAAAGGTATATGGTGGGCATACGGGAGAGACCGCATGCGATCATTATCACCGTTTTCGCGAGGATGTACGAATTATGAAAGAAATCGGATTGAAGGCATACCGGTTTTCTATTGACTGGGCACGTGTTCTGCCCGAGGGAACAGGGAGAGTAAACGAGGAAGGAATACGGTTTTACAGCAATCTGATCGATGCTCTTGTAGAGAATAATATTGAACCTTATATTACGTTGTATCACTGGGAACTGCCATATGAACTGTACAAAAAGGGCGGTTGGATGAACAGAGATATTGCGGAGTGGTTCGGAGAATACGCCGGACTGGTGGCAGAGCGCTTCAGTGACAGAGTAACCCATTTCTTTACATTAAATGAACCCCAGTGTTTTGTAGGACTTGGTTTTCTGACCGGGGTACACGCGCCTGGGTTGAAGTGCCCTGTACGGGATACCTTTGAAATGGCACATAATGTGCTGCGTGCGCACGGCAGAGCAGTTCAGATGTTAAGGCAGCACGCAAAACAGTCATTGACTATAGGTTATGCTCCGACCAGCGGCATCATTTATCCGGCTTCTGACCGTCTGGAGGATATTGAAGTTGCCAGAAAGAAATATTTCTCCATGCCGGAAGATGATTCGAACTGGACATGGAATGTGGCATGGTGGTCAGATCCGGTTCTTCTTGGAAAGTATCCGGAGGAGGGGCTGAAAAAATATGAGAAATATCTTCCGAAGATCACAGAGGAGGATATGCGTCTTATTTCTGAGCCGATCGATGTGTACGGACAGAATATTTATAATGGAAGAGCATTCCGCATGGTCGCAGATGGAAATCCTGAAGAGCTCGGGCGTGTGCCGGGAGCTGGTAAAACTGCGGTCAACTGGCCGGTAACACCGGAGTGTCTGTATTGGGGGCCTAAATTTCTTTATGAGAGATATAAGAAACCTATATATATTACAGAGAACGGAATGGCATGTCATGATATTGTGTCATTGGATCAGAGAGTACATGATCCGAACAGGATTGATTTCCTTGCCAGATATCTGCATGAGTTGAAGCGCGCCGCAGAAGAGATTGATCTGCGCGGATATTTCCAGTGGTCGCTCATGGACAATTTTGAGTGGGAAAAAGGCTATGCGGAGCGGTTTGGTATCGTATATGTTGATTTTGAAACACAGGAGAGAATTTTAAAAGATTCAGCATACTGGTACAGGGACGTCATTCAAACAAATGGAAGGGATCTTTAAAAGAGGAGTGAGAGTATGAGCGTTTTAAAACTGAAGCCGAGCTGTAAGGATTATTTGTGGGGCGGACACAGGCTTGTGGAAGAATATGGAAAAGAGTATGACGGAGAAATACTTGCGGAGACATGGGAATTGTCCTGTCATCCGGACGGTCCTTCCACGATTGTAAATGGTGCATATGCAGGTAAAACATTGGAGGAGTACATAGAGGCGGAAGGGAAAGAAGTGTTAGGAACAAACTGCAGGAGGTTTCGTGATTTTCCAATTTTGACTAAATTTATTGATGCAAAGCAGGATTTATCTATCCAGGTTCATCCGGATAACAGATATGCCCTTAAAAATGAAGGGCAATATGGAAAAACAGAAATGTGGTATGTAGTAGATGCCGGAAAAGAAGCGTTTCTTTATTATGGATTTAAAAAAGAAGTCAGCAAAGAAGAATTTGCAAGAAGGATCCGGGAGGACACACTTTTGGAAGTGCTCAATGCAGTACCGGTACAAAAAGGAGATGTTTTGTTCATAGAGTCGGGTACGATTCATGCAATCGGAAAGGATATTCTGATTGCAGAGATTCAGCAGAATTCCAATGTAACTTATCGGGTTTATGATTACGGGAGAGTGGGAAAAGATGGGAAAAAGCGCGATTTGCATATAGAGAAGGCAATCGCTGTTACCAACCGGGTGCCTCTGATCAAAAGCAGGAGCAGTTATCCCCATGTGGCAGACTGCGATTATTTTACAGTAGACAAGTTGAATCTGGATGGCCGGATGATGTGCAGGGTGGAAGGCACTGTTTCAGAGGAATCTTTTGTCAGCATACTGATCCTTGACGGAGAGGGAGTTGTCTCATGTGGAAATAAAGTGTCTTATCAGAAAGGAGACAGTTTGTTTCTTCCTGCGGGAAGCGGAGCATATGTAATAGAAGGAAGTTGTGATGCGCTGATCACAACAATCCGTGCAAAGGCGGCACCGGTGCGGATAGGTATTGACATTGGCGGAACAGACACAAAAATCGGGCTTGTGGATGTGCACAACAAGCTGCTTGATTCTGTATGCATTCCGACAAAAGCAGAGCGTCCGGCAGATGAAGTAATTCGTACAGTGGCAGAAACCGCACTTTCTATTCTGGATAAGAACGGGATTGCCATGGAACAATGTGTTGGCGTTGGAATCGGTGTTCCCGGAACCGTAGACCGTAAGAAAGGAATCGTCCGCTATTCTAATAATATTCGTTGGGAAGACGTGCCGCTGGTAAAGGAGATGTCAACCTATCTTCCGATTCCGGTGGAAATTGCAAATGATGCGGATTGTGCAGCGTTAGGGGAGACAATAGCAGGAGCAGGAAAAGAGTGCAGTGATGTGGTTATGATCACACTGGGAACCGGTGTTGGAGGCGGAGTCGTTCTGGATGGCGAGATTTATGAGGGCAGAGGAATCGGAGGAAGTGAACTGGGTCATATGGTGATTGTGGAAAATGGAGAACCTTGTACCTGTGGGCGGCGAGGATGCCTGGAGGCATATGCATCCGCAACTGCACTGAAAAGAGAGGCAAAACGCGCGTCTAAAAAAGAGTTGATCCCATCAGAAATCTTTGCTCTGGCAAAGCAGGGGGATCCGGCCATGAAAGAAGTAGTAGAGATCTATATCCGCAGGCTTGGTCTTGGAATCGTAAATATTGTGAATATCTTTCGACCGCAGCTTGTGTTGCTGGGCGGAGGAATTTCCGGACAGGGAGAGTCTCTTCTTGTACCACTTCGCAGAATTTTAAGAGAAGAATGTTTTGGCGGAGAAAGGGGAGATGTTCCGGAGATTGAAGAGGCTGTGCTTGGAAATAATGCGGGTATAATAGGTGCGGCAGGCTTGCTGTAGGATCATTTTTAAGGGAAAGATATTTTGACGGGAAATATGTGAATGAGCGATCCGGATAAAATAGGAGAAAAGTTATGAAAAGAAAAATAGTTACGAAATTGATGGCAATCGTTTTGGCGGGAGTGCTTTTAACGGGATCCGTAACTCCTGGTTTTCATATGTCGCGTGTACAGGCGGCGGAAGATTTGTTCAATACAAGGTATGATTTTAATTTTGAGGATGGAATAGAAGGTTGGTACTATGGAGAAGGTTGGGAATATCAATATAATGGAGCCAAGCCAACGCTAGAGTCAGATACAGAAAACGGACGCATGAAGATAGCGGTTGATTTCAGTCAGGATGCAGACAAGAACTGGAGCAATATAGCAGCATGTTGGAAGAGCGAAGAGGGGATCGATCTGTCTGGTGTAACACAAATTTCTATGGATATTTGGTATGAGACAGAAAAACTGACAGAAGGAGAATTGAAGTTGGCGTTTTATTCCAATTGTGGAATTGATGTGAACACAAGTCTTATCGATGTACAGGAAGAGGAAGGAACAGGATTGACAAAGGCGAGGGCAGTGTTTGGCTTTCCTGCAATTGGATCTGATGCGGTCACAGATCTTGCAGTCAAGATTGTAGGATGCAATACCGGATATTCTGGAGCAGTATGGATTGATAATATTCAATTTGAGGCAAAGGACAGTGAAACAGGAGATGAGAGCGAACAGCCGGATACAAGTGTCGATTCCACACTTGCAGCCAACAGTGGGAATCCGGTAAGTTCAAATGGGAGTGCATTGACAGTGGTTAAAAAGGATGGAACATCAGAATCAGAAGAATATGCTTCATCGGTTTCAATTACAGATCCATCTGCAACAGGAGAGACAGTGGCACTTTATCAGTATCTTCAGGCAATGGGAAAGACAGATAGCATCATCTATGGGCACCAGAATGATACATGGCATAAGGCCGGAAGTGCAGAACTTTCTAATTCAGACACTTATGATGTAACAGGTGCATATGCAGGAATTGTAGGTATGGATACGTTATCGGTTACAGGAAACGAATACAGTGCTGAAAAGTACAACAGTGAGATGGCGGGAAAACCGGGATTTGAGGCGGTAGATACACAGGGGCAATCAATAGAAGAAGCCAACGTGGAGGCTGCGGCTAAGCTTGCAAATTACAACATTGCCAATGGATCAGTCATTACACTGTCCTCTCATACACCAAACTTTTCTCTGGTAAAAGAAAATCCAAATTATGATCCGCAGACAGATCCTTCCTATGCAAAATATGATTTTTCTGTATATACGCCGAACACACTGACTGGAGATACAATGAACCAGATTCTTCCGGGAGGAAAATATAATGAAATATTTAATGCATATCTTGATATGATCGCTGATTTTGCGGGCCGTGTAGATGGACCGGTAATGTTTCGACCGTTTCATGAGGCAACGGGCAGCTGGTTTTGGTGGGGCGCTGCGTTTTGTGATGCAGAAACATATAAGAGCGTATATAAATATACAGTAGAATATCTCAGAGATAAAAAAGAGGTACACAATTTTCTTTATCTGTACGGACCGGGGAGTGAGGCGGTTTCAGAAGAAGAGTATGGAATCCGTTATCCCGGCGATGAATATGTGGATGTAATCGGGTTCGATATGTATGATATGGATCCCGTGGATGATAAAGAAGAGGTGTGGTTTGGAAATTTAAGGAAGCAGCTTGAAATAGTACAAAATTTTGCTGATGAACATGGAAAGCTTATGGCAGTGACAGAAACAGGACTTGCATGCAGCAGTGCGGATCCCGGACATAATCAGACAGTTCTTCACGAGACAGGAAACAAAAATCTTAATTGGTATAATATGGTGCTGGATGTAGTGTCAGAAAGTAATGCATCTTATTTTCTTCTTTGGGCAAATTTTGGAAAAAAGGACGGGTATTATACACCATATGTAGATTCCGTGAACAATGACGGAACACTGCATGGTCACGAAACACTCGATGGGTTTATAAGCTTTTTTAATGATAATCGTTCAATTTTTGCATCGGATCAGAAAAATATTCTTGCCAATATTAATGCACCTGAGGTTCAGTCACCGGCAAAAGGAGTATACGGTTATATCACGGCTCCTGTGGCGGGAAGTCGTATACTGGAGCCAACGCAGCTTACTGCACAGGTAAATGGCAGTTCAGAAAATTCGCAGATTGCGTTTGTATTAAAAGGAGAGACAGAGCAGACGATTACTGCAGAACTGAAAGATGATACAGCAGTGGCTCAGTTGACAGCAGAAACATTAAAGAGCCTGGGTGAGTCGGCAGAAGGTACGCTTGAACTGACAGCAGACGGACAAGTGATCGCATCTATAGGTGTACTCTATAATATTGCGATACCAGAAGAAGATCCACATGAAATTGATGGATTTGAAAATTACTATGGTGTGGACAGTATGCTTACAAATTACTGGGCAGTGAATAAAGATACCGGATGCACCATTAATCTGGCTTTGACAGCAGAAAAAGGACAGGTATTTGACGGCAAGTATGCGATGAAGTTTGTATATAATGAGACATCGAACGGATGGGCGGGAGCTACGATTTCAAAGGAAGTTAACTGGTCTGACTGTGATGCACTTCAATTCTATACAATACCGGATGGAAAACATCAGAAAGTAGTTATCCAGCTGACGGCAAATGGTAAGGTATATGAAACATATTTGAACGAATATGAGGCTTATGCGGAAAATGATGGCACTGTTCCAATCAAAGTGACAATACCATTTACAGATTTTGTAGAGAGAGATACGCAGGGAAATCCGGCAGGAGGACTTGCACAGGATAAGACAAGCATTACATCCTTTGGACTGTGGGTAAATGCAATTCCCGGAACAGATGCAATCGGAGACGATGGTATGGTAACAGGAACGATCATTTATGATAAGATTACAGCAGTATCATCAGGCGTTACAGAGGCTATTTTTGAAAAAGCTGAATCAGGAGATTCGGAAGTGGAAAATCCGCAAACAGAGGATCCGGAAGCAAATAGTGATGAAAATGGAAGTCAGGAACAGAACAGTACGTCGGCTGCTGATCAGGATAATGGGAAACATCTAGACAAAACAAAACCGATTCAGACAGGAGATGATATCAATTATATTCCATATGCTGCGGCTTTGTTTGTGGCAGGAATTGCAGCTCTTGGAGCAGTGATATACAGAAAAAAGAAAAAACATGGATAAAAACTGAAAAATCCGGTCAAGAGAGCAGATTCACCTATGGCGCAGTGATATGCTCCTGACCGGGTCTTTTTTGTTATACGCAATCTGTATTTTTACCTGCATGATTTGCATAAGCAGAACTTCCGGAAATAAAATGTTCCTTTTGAATCAAAAAAACCTCCGAATAGCCAAAGGTAATCCGCGTTTTTTGCATTCTATATAATAATTAATCCATATATCATCAGGGATTTGTGTTTATTTCAAAATAACAAGACTTGTTTTTATTTTAATTATCGAATAATATGGAATAAAAGATGGATATTAGAAAACTCTTATTTTTTTATTTTCAAGGAAGGAGTTCTATGAAAAAATTATTACCGCTATTATTTTTGGGATTTTTATCAATCATAATAGGAGCTTCGATATTGAGTAAAGAAAATAAAGAAACATCCCCAAATAGAGACATATCACAAATGTCAGATGCTCATCTTTTATCAGATACAGGTACTTTGTTGGAATACCATTCTGATAAAAAAGAAGCCATAGTACAAGTAGATGATACAAATAATCGATTTTTATACGATGAGGTTACTTTAATTCTCACAGGTCCTGCAGGTGAGTATAAAATTGATTCCTCAATGGTTGGTGAGAAAATCAAATTTTCTTATTTCCATAGTACACCAACTGATAAGCCGACATTAGAAATTTATTTAGTGTCTGCTGATTAAGCAGCTATCTGTAACTTCCAACTCTTATATCTGTTCCGGTCATACCAGAATCGGAACAGATGCAAAAGAGCACAAAGTATTCGCCTCTGAATCCTGAACAGATTCGTCACGAATACAGATAATGCGATAGATGTCAACTGCGTTTCTTCCAGTTTTGTGGTAATGCAGCTCATACCATAACAGCGTTTGCTCAGGCTGAAGGTGCGCTCCACTTCGATTCTATCGGTATTATCCTGATACTCTTGTTTTTTATCAACTTTTGCTGTGGCGCTTGGTCTGCCCAGCTTTGGACCTGATAACCGGATCCCATGCTCCTTGCAATAACTCCTGTTTTCCCTGGTCCGGTATATCTGATCTGCCAGGACACGTTCTGGATAATAACCGGTACGCTCTTTGAAGCGTTCTATTGCTTCAATCAGGCAGGTGCTCTCGTTGTATGCCTCGAAAGATATTTTTTCGAGGCGCCCATAACCTTCGCTGTCAAGACTGAGATCAAATTTTGCGCCAAATTCAACAGGTGCTTTGACCTTCCCTCTGACAATCGGCCGAAGCCATGGCTGCGAAATGCTTACAATGCGATGCTCCACAGAATGGATTCTGTTATCGTACATATACTGTTGCTGTTCATACAGCCTGATGATGGTAAGATATAGGCCGATATCCTTACCTGTCATGGCGTATCCATCACTCATGAACTGTTCCAGATAGCCAAGATCTCTTTTCACGTAGCCAA
>ENA-OQIF01000161-OQIF01000161.1-human-gut-metagenome-genome-assembly--contig:-NODE-161-length-36803-cov-6.132566_pt1 | contig 36803 bp, 30 predicted proteins | sample MGYA00242574_ERZ504738 | MGnify/ENA primary metagenome ERZ504738 (study PRJEB26092, sample SAMD00036437) | human gut metagenome | host: Homo sapiens | study: EMG produced TPA metagenomics assembly of...
TAGTTTACTGAGAGTAAGCGGATATTCCACAGCCGGATTCCCCGGGACTTTAAGTGCCAAAGAAGCTTGTGACTTTTCCGGAGAATAATTAGCTGCCCCTGCAGTTCCGGAAAAAGCTACTGCCAGACACACCATTGTCTTTAAAATCATTTTCATAAGGGTCTTTTCATTTTAGTAATTTCTATTTGTCGAATGATGATGACAAAGTTACCCTAACCGGCAGTTCTTTTATAAAACAAATAACCCAATTAATGACAAAAATGTCCTAAACACATAGATTCATAACAATATCCGACCTTTTTTTAGCATTACTCTATAAAGTCCTTTGGAAGTACCCCGAATTGTTTCAAGAAACATTTAGAGAAATAAGAAGGTGAATTAAATCCCACTGTATAACAAATTTCATTGACGCGACTCTTGCCCTCTTTCAGCAATTGTGCCGCTTGCTTTAAGCGTTCCAAACGGAGGTACTCATTCGGGCTTAAGTCCAATACACCTTTAATTTTTCGATAGAAGCTGGATCGACTCATCTTCAATGCATCTGCCATATCTTCCATGCTGAACTCCGGATTATGCAGATTAGCCTGAATAATATCATTCAACTTCCATATAAACTCTTCATCGGCTTTGGTCAAAGCCATCGTATTGGCTGCCACAAAGGGTGACTTCGCAAAAGTCTGACGTAACTTTTCACGATTATGAATCAGGCTGGAAATATTTGCGAGCAGATATTCCACAGAGAAAGGCTTTTCAATATAAGCATCAGCACCCAGTTCCAATCCTTCGATTTTCGATTGAATATTAGTCTTGGCAGTTAGCAGTACAACGGGAATATGACTATAACTCAAATCTGACTTAATAGTTTTACACAGTTCAAAACCATCCATCTGAGGCATCATTACATCACTCACCACCAGATTAACATAATGATTATCTAAAACAGCAAGTGCTTCAATTCCATTCATAGCAGTTAGAACCGAATACTCCGTTGTAAGTTGCTTCCTGATAAAAGCTAACATATCCGGATTATCTTCTACCACTAGAATCATCGGTTTCTTTTCTTTCGTATCGGTTTCTTCCTATTCCCATCCACAAGAGTTCTCCTCAACCTGTGATACGTTTTCAGCCGAGAGAGTAATTGTAGAATCTTGATTCACCGGCAAGGTCAAGCAAAAGCAATTCACCTCTTCACCCTTTTCCATCATCAGACTACCTTGATGTAATTCTGCCAAAGAACGTGATAGGGCCAACCCGATACCTGTTCCGGTAGTTACTTCATCTTCTTTATCCAACCGTACGAAAGGTTTAAAAATTTCCTCTTTCATTGTATCAGGAATCATCTCCCCATCATTAAAAGTTCGTATGTGAAATACTTTTTCGTCTGTTTCCAAAGAAATCCGGAGATAAGTAGAGGCATATTTCACTCCATTATTCAGCAAGTTACTGATTATTTTTGTCAAAGCTTCCTGATTGACATCCGCCATAAAGCACTCCTGTGGAAGTTCTAATATAAAATCCAATCCTTTTTGCTTGGCCAAAGAAGTAAAACGGAAATAGGTTTCACGAAGCACTGCAACAACGTCACATTCAGTAAAGTTCAACCGGAATCCCCGTGTTTCTGTCTTTCGAAAATCCAACAACTGATTGGTAAGATTCAACAAACGCTCCGTATTCTGCTTCATGATATACAAATCCTCTTTCGTTTCCGAATCCACTTCCTTTTTCAGGATAATATTTTCCAAAGGACCTTTAATCAGGGTCAGCGGAGTTCGTATTTCGTGAGCAACGTTGGTAAAGAAATCAATCTTAGCATGATAGACTTCCCGTTCTTTCTCTTGTTCAAGCATTTCCATTTGGCGATGTTGCTTCCGATAATTCCGTCTTTTAAAGTAGAAGATGACACAGACCAGACACCCCATGAAAAATAATACATAGAAACAATATGCCCATCCGGACAAGTAGAATGGAGGAAGAATAGAAAGATGAAGTGAAGTCTCCTGTTCATTCCACACTCCGTCACTATTAGAGGCCTTTACTTTAAACACATAATCTCCATAGCCTAAATTGGAATAAGTCACCAAAGGGCTTTCTCCTATTGTCAACCAGCCTTCGTCAAAGCCCTCAAGCTTATACATCAGTTTATTCATCCTTGGAGCCTGATAACTTAGAGCAGCGATACGAAAAGAAAAAGAATTTTGATCGGCAGTGAGTACCACTTTGTCAGAAAACGTAATACTGCTCTTCAAGGGTGAATCGGTTTCTCCAACCGGCACCTCTTTATTAAACAGCAAGAAATCAGTAATAGCTACTGCCGGCACCTGCCTGTTTTCAGCGAAAGTTCGGGGATCAAATGCTACAAATCCGTTAATACTACCCAAATAAATGTTACCGGCCTCATCTTTAAATCCCGAACGGTAATTAAACTGGTTGGTCGGTAAGCCATTAGCAGTAGAGAATACTTTCATTTCCATGGTTTTGGGATCAAAACGGACCAACCCATTATTTGTAGTAAGCCACAAAAAACGATCATCATCTTCCACAATCTGGTAAACCACATCATTGGGAAGTCCATCTTTCAGCCCATAGCGTGTAAATGTTTCCGTATCAGGATGAAATAGACAAAATCCCCCACCTTGTGTAGTTAGCCATATCTGGCGATACGAGTCCTCAAAAACACTCAGCACTTTATCATATGGCAGACTCCTTTCATCCTCGGCATCAAATACATAGTTTTTCCATCTTCGTGCACTTACGTCATAACAATAAGCTCCATTGGCATAAGTTGCCAACCAAAGATTTCCATAAGAATCTTCTTTAATATCATAAACAAACTTACCATTCAACTCTGGAATGCAGTCAAAACTATCCTGAGTACGGTTGTAACGCAGTAAACCAAACAGTGTACCCAGATAAATTTCTCCGGCAGAAGTCCGACAAATAGAGAAAATGCTATTATCGTTCAACGAATGTGGAGTATGACCTTCCGTATACGTCCTCAGAACCACTCCCGTCCGTGTATCAATCACCCGAAGTCCTTTAGAGAATGTTCCCACCCACAAATGACTGCCATCCATGCACAAACCATGGATATTAGTAAATCCGGCACTTGGCTCAAAAAAGTGGAATTCTTTCGTTTTCGGATTAAAGTGATTTAATCCGCCGTCTTCCGTTCCTATCCACAAAGTACCGTCATCCGCCCGACAGAATTCACGTACCCGCTTACCATGCAGACTATTTGCTATATTCTTAGGATAATATTTTGCAAAATAGGTATATTGTCTGGGATAATAATCCACTCCTCCGAAATAAGAACCGATCCAGAGCCCTTCTTCACGATCTTTATATAAAGCATAGATAGCATTGTCTGACAAAGAATAAGAGTCATAAAGAGAAGCACGTAAATGAATGAATTGCGCTGTACGCAAATTATAAATATAAATCCCGGACTCAGTCCCTATCCACAATTCATTATCAGAATATGGCAGCAGATCACGACAAAAAATAGATTCACCACTCTCATCGATAGCCAACAGGTTACGCACTTGCCCCGAAGTCAGATTCAACTCACTCACACCTTCCTTCACAGAACCAATATACAAACAATTATAGTTTCCTTGAACTATTTTGGTGATTACTCCTCCTTCAAATTCTCTTTTACCATCTTCTGGCGATCCATAAGGATGCACAGTTGCCAGATTATCTTTGGAGTAATAAAGACCATCACCATAAAATCCGAGCCAAAGAGTTCCACCGCTATCGAAAGTAAAACATTTGATATTGGAAGAAATCTCACTTAACGGATAATTGCGAAGTAGTTTTTGACGAGTATCGTAACAGAACATTCCCTGAGCCTCCACAGCTATCCAAACCCTGCCTTGCTTATCCCCTGCAATCATTGAAACAGAACGTTCTATCCTTGTCTTCTCCAAGCTCTGGCAATCGAATTCCTCAAAAGCCTCCTTCTCAGGATAGTAAATATATACTCCTGCATCAGTACCGACCCAAATGTTACCATTGAAATCTTCGTAAAGCGAAGTGATAAAACTGTTTCCAATGCTACGTGGATTAGCAGCATCATGCTTAAACTTACGAAAAGACAATCCATCATACCTGTTCAAGCCATCTTTGGTACCAAGCCACATGAACCCCTTCCGATCCTGCAGAATCGCATTAACCGTATTCTGTGACAAACCGTTTCGGATACTCAGGTTCTTAAAATAATAATGTTCTTCAACCGATTGCGCCTGGCAAAAGATTGTAATGAAAAAACAGGCTAAAACGCAGAATGTATTCTTCATGATGGAGTGAAAGGATTACAACTCTACAAATATAGGCCAAATGGAGTCCGAAAAATAGAATAATTATCCCAATCTATGAAAAAATAGTCCTAAATAGTCTCTTAAAGTTCTACAATCCTTTTCTGATGACAAAACAAGAGGTCTCCATTGTCATTGTGCAAATGCATACCATTGCCCTCACAATAACGGAAAAAGCTACAATCAGCACACTCTCCCTTACGGGCCCACTCACGATTACGAAATACCTGAAAACGTTTTTCCCACACTTCCATAAAATCATCTTCATAAATATTGCCCTGATGGAAATTACTGCGAATGCTGGGACACGACGAGATCGAACCATCTGCCAAAACAGAAGCTACACTGATACCTGCATTACAGGAATAAAAATGATCACGTACTTCACTTTCATATTTACCGAGAAAACCTTCACAACCATAACTCAAGTGGACACGCCCCTCTTTCCGTACCTTCTTAATGAATTCCAGGACTCCGGTAAACTCCTCGTCTGTTAGCTGGAATTCCGGATGATTGGCTGCACGCCCTACCGGAAAAATAGTAAAAATACGCCAATTACGTACTCCTATAGTGTACAGATAGGCTTTCAGCTCTTCCAGATAAGAGTAGTTTTTCCGATTGACACAAGTCACGACATCCCATGTCAGTTCCGGTTCATGCACTAACATCTTGATAGCTTCCAACGCTTTTTCATAACTATCCGGATTGCCACGCAACCAGTTATGTTCCTCCGCAAATCCATCCAGACTGATCGTAACAGCATGCAGGCCGGCAGCCATCAGACTATCGAGCCGTTCGCGGGTCAAATACAACCCATTGGACACAATCCCCCATGGATAACCTTTGCGATAAAGAGCCATCCCCACCTCTTCAAGATCATCCCGCATCAGCGGTTCACCTCCGGTTATGATGATATTAACCTCATTAGGATTGACGTGCGGCGTAATCGAATCTACGACTTGAAGAAAATCCGCTGCAGGCATATCCTTCTGCTCCGACATTTTTCGACAATCACTGCCACAATGCTTACAAGCCAAGTTACACTGTAATGTACATTCCCAGAAAAGTTGACGCAACGGATGCAATTCCCTGAGGTTATTTCTTATCTTTAAGGCTATTTCCAACCCCAGGCGTTTGCGAAGTGACAATCGTCCAGAATTATTTTTCATTGTCTTTTGCTGTCTCCTTCTTGATTTCAATTGTTTTATCAATACTTGTTTCTCCACGGTACCAATGGCTGCCACCTGTAAATCCACCGGCTTCTACCTCGACACTATCCTTAGAATAAGTACCATTGGCATCACCATCCACATCGCGAACGATAAAACGATATTTTTTAGATGGAAACTCCGTCCTTTCAGTAGCAAAAGCTCCATCTTTATCAGTGATCAGCGTATCCGGATAACTGAGCCATTCTTTGCCATCGCCCGTATGCACAGCTCCGGTGACCACTTCTATACCCGGTACAGGTTCCTGCGTATCCGCATCAATCACTTTGCCCTTCACCCGATATTTAGCAGAAGGCATCCCATATTCTACAGGTATATCTCCACCTCCATTGTCACAAGACACAAATCCAAACAACATAAGTAATCCTGAAAGCGCCCGATTACTGTATCGTAGCCATTGTTCGTTTTTCTTTTCATATATAGAATTCGCGTTTAAAGTCCATCTCATTTTAATAAACGCAGAAGTAAGTGTAATACTGCATCTGATATCCTTCTTTTTTATTCCGAAAGTAATGTTTATTTTCTATGCGAATACGGGCATCAACGGCAACAACCTCCTTTTCTGTTGCCAGCAACGGATTTATATCCATTTCTTTGATTTCTGTCGCAAAACGAAGCAGTGTGGATAAGCGTACAATAATTTCTGCAAATTTATCCTCGTTTACTCCTTTTTGCCCACGAGTTCCCTGTATTATTTTATAGGCCCTGAGGGAATGAATCATCGAATAAGCCTCTTCATAAGATAAAGGAGCCAAACCGGACGAAACATCTTTCAAAACTTCCACAAAGATGCCACCCAGTCCACAGAGCACCACGTGCCCGAACTTTTCTTCATATTTAGCCCCGATAAACAACTCCGTTCCCTTCAGCATAGGCTGCACCATGATAGCACGTGCCTCAGGTATCTGCATCATGCGGTCAAACTCAAACGCCAAATGCTGTTCACCTTTAATATTGAGTACCACTCCTCCTACATCCGATTTATGAACCGGCCCCACAACCTTGGCCACCACCGGAAATCCACAGCGTCGCGCGAAAGCAAGTACTTCGTCTTTATTACCCGATACAAATTCTTCGACTACCGGAATACCGGCAGAATGAAGCAACGCCTGAACATAATGGGGTTCGATATAGCCGTTCTGCGGAATAGAATCAATAATCCTACGAATGCGGGGTACATCTACACCAAAAAGTTCAATTTCCGGAACAGCAGGTTTTGGAGCATTTATGATACGTGACAAAGCAGTTCCCAACATCACTTCATCAGCAAAGTTGACATGACCTTTCTCTAAAAAAAAGGCAACCTCTTCACCGGCCGTACGCACAGAAGGAAGAACCGGGAAAAGTGGCTTTTTACAAGTCAGCATCTTTTGATGCAATACCTCATAAGTCTCAAACATAGTCACTAATCCCGGTGTGCCGAATATGGCGAGAATCGCATCTATGTTTTCGAACTTTTCTTCACAATAATCAATGGCAATACTTAAGTGCTCGGGGGTTCCGGTTGCCAAAATATCAATCGGATTGCCTACGGAAGCCCCGGGAAAAAGCTTGCTCTTCAACTCTTCAGCGACCGGACCCTCCAGTTTAGGTACATTGAGTCCACCTTTCGAAAGAGCATCAGTCAGCATCACCCCCGGTCCACCAGCATGAGTGACAATAGCGAAATTCTTTCCTTTTAACTCAGGCAAAGTAAAAATACAACCGACGGTTGTCAATTCACCCCGCGAATAGCATCGCACTATACCGGCTTTACGAAACAAAGCTTCCACAGCTGAATCAGAACTGGCTATAGCTCCCGTATGAGATGATGCAGCGCGACTTCCGCTCTCCGAACTCCCTGCTTTAATAGCCGCGATTTTACAACCCTTACGAATCAATGAAGAGGCATGGAACAGCAGACGATCCGGATTCTTGATGCTTTCTATATAAATCAACTTGATCTTGGAGTCTTTCCGGACATCAAAATTTTCGTCCATATATTGCAATACATCTTCTACACCTATTTGCTTAGCATTACCCACCGACCACACAGAATTAAACTGAAGTCCTTTTGTCACTGCCGATTCAAGAATAAACACCGCAGTAGCGCCGGAACTGGAAATTAGATCTACTCCATGGGGATTCAGATTGGGAATGGGTTGCGTAAACACACTGTGATGCCAGGTATTCATTAATCCGATGCAATTCGGGCCAATTAATGACGCTCCATATTTATTAACAGTTTCAAGAATGCGCTCTTCCAATAAAGCGCCTTCCTGCGTTTCTTCTCCAAATCCGGCCGAAAGAATTATGAAAGCCCGCGTCTGCTTCTCTGCGGCCAGTGTTTCCACCACCTCCGGACAAAGAACTGCAGGAATAGCAAGAATAGCAAGATCTGTATCGGGTAACTCCTTTGCATCGGCAAAGGAAGGCACTCCCTGCACTTCTGTTTCTTTGGGATTGACAGCCCGAAGTTCTCCCTGATAACCACCGTTAATCAGATTCTTCAGAATAGCGCCGCCCGGCTTATGTGTATTGTTCGAAGCCCCCACTACGACAATACTCTGGGGACAGAGTAACTGAGTTGTAATCATAGATTGCATATTATACGATTATTCATTCACAAATATATTGTTTTAGAAACAACCGACAAACAAATCTCACCTAAAAGATACAAAGCAAGAAGATCTCCGAACTGGCAATATTATCAGAAAATGACTGTTTTTTCCACTACTATCCTTATATATCTCATAAAAAACAGATATTAGCAAAAGCCTCATCTGTCAATAATACACCGGCTTTCCATCCTCCAACAAGAAAGGACGCTGCATACGGCCCATATAAGTATTTCCACATACAAGAAACAAAGACCGGACAGGTACCTCTCCAAAGTCGAGCGTACGAGAATCTTTAGAAGTCACTTCTTTAACCGGTTGCCAGCCGTCTTTCCAATAATACAAAGTATATGCTTCATAACCCAACTCTAAAACCCGCTTTACATCATACGTAAGAATACCATTCAGCACAGTGGTCTGCCGGATCGGAGTAATGAAGTGAATGCTATCCGGAGTCATCACAAACGGATTCCCTGTCGGAACCAACTTTCCTTTCTTATCCGCCATCTGAAAATAAAGTAATCCGTAAGGTAACACACGGTGCAGCACACTGTTGCTTTCTACTCTTCCCTGCGACACTACTTTGAAAGCTCCACGGTTAAAAGTAGCTATATAAGCCACCGTATCCGATGTATGTACAGGTAACCGGACACTATCGGACAAATAATATTCGTCAGTTACCTCTTTCAGTAAACGATTGACCAATTGTGTATTCCAACGGTTACGCCCTATTTTCGGCTCTGGCTGACGTTCATAGCAGACGCGCTGTACCAAAGGAGCAATCCATTGATTCCGTTCCGGTTCGCGCTCATAAGGAGAAAATAGAAAAATTTTCCATTTTCATCGGTAAAGCTGTTATAAGCATGTCCTCCATTCACTTTGCCATGGTATGGAAGAATATCAAGATTCAGGGGGATACCGACAGCACGCATCAACTGTACAGCATTCAACGCCAGATGATCACAGGTGCCCCCTCCCAGCTTTTCTATCAACTCGATAGAGAAGTCCCCCGGTATTTTGGCAGCATCATGAAGATATTTCTTTCCATGCTGTGAGTTAAAGAAGAAAACAATCTCTCTCATGGTAGCCCCTGCTCGTGCCAATGAGTCGACCGTCATTTTATAACGTGTATAATAGTAAGAACGCCATCGGTCCAAAGGCTCCTGTTTTAACCGATAAGGCAATATATTCCGACAAAACTCTCTAAAAGATAATTGTTTGCACCAAGGATACTTTTGCCAGACTTCAAAAGCCAGATCTATGTTTTCTATCAAATAGTCGGCTGTTATACACGTTAAGTCCGGCTCGGGTTCTTGTTGTATATAACAACTATCACTCTCCCGAAGCAAATAACGGATAGTTCCTTTACCAATCATATTTTCAATCAAAAAGCAGGCAGCTTTATGTTTCAACGAATCGCCTTCGTAATGCCCTAATACTTGTTGAAGTTCCTTCCGATTGTCTCCCGCCAATGTGAGAGCCTGCTCCAATGGCGCATCATGTACCGGGGTGCAAGAGAAACAGAGAAGAAGTAAAAATAATATGCCGGTAAAATGCTTCATCAGGAATCAGTCTTTAGTCTTTTAAGGTTAATAAAATGATCTCTTCCAAAGATATATCGTTTTTTGCAATTATCCGGAGAAAATACAGCCTTTTTTATCCTGGCAGAAAAATTGGCATCATCGTTTTTGTGCTTCCATACAAAAACGGTTCTTCTTCAAATTTGGTGGTAAGTTTTCTTTTACTCATGGAATCTAATTCAGTTTTCGGAAGTGTAAGCCCTCTTTTATAGTTGACAAAAAAGCAAGTATCCCGGCTTTCGCCCGCAGAGTCCATCCGTGAGGTGAAGAAGCGAATCTTAGACTAAACCATTTGAAAATCAAAATCTTAAAAAAGCAAGACTTCTGTCCTTAAAAGCTTTGTTTTAACACAGAGTTAAAACTTGTTCTTTGGATGTGAATAAAAAGTTCTTTAAATGCAAAAGACTTGTTATCTGCGCACAAGAACCTGACAACCTGCAAAGGACGTTAACAATGTTAATTGAAGAAAGGTATAAGGATGAAGATACCGGTTCAGAGGAAGTAAACTCACTTCCGAAACTTGAGTTATCTTATTCAGCCGGTGTCTGTTTTTTCTTATTAAAGCAAGCAAAAAGGACAATTATCAACTTGAAAATAAAGAAATAAAGAATTGATCACCAAATTTGAAGAAGCCCCCAAAAAAGCATTTCGATCTTCCACCCTCTGTTTTAGAAGGTAAATCGGGAATAGAAATCTGAAAAGCAGCAAGATAGGATTGCTTTCTTATCCATTTATGTCCTTGAAAGCATTTCATCTTCCTTACTATCTTTAGCGGAAACGGTCTGTTCTGTATCTCGTCCCGTATATGCAGGCTGATGAGCCCAGGTATGCGGGACGAGGTAAAGAACATATAATATCACCTAATATTCTTATACCAAAGATATTACATAACCAGGATGTTCCTTTAGAGTTATTGAGCTTTCCCTGATAATTTCACATAAACAGGAGATGACGGGACATTACAATAAATAGCAATATCTTTATTAAAATATCCCGGAGATTCAGCTTTATACTTTATTTTAATCACCAAGCTATCTTTCAGGGAGACAGGCCTCCGACTATATTCTACCGAAGTACAGCCACAAGAAGTAACTATATTTTCAACCGTCAAGGAAACCACTCCAAGATTTTTTATAATCAACATTGCTTCTTTTTCTTCACTCCAATCGAAGACTCCCATATCAATCGTTTCGGGTAAGCTTATTTTCGTCTGAATCAAATCTCGACTTTTACATATACTATCAGATAAAATCAAGTTTAAATACAGAGTCCTCACATTAGGATTATGAATCGGGTTTCCGATAGCAATCACTTTATTTCTATTATCAAGTAGAAAAGTTTGAAAAGCCAAATTGGATGGGATTTATTATTTTATCGAAAGAGCCTTTTATATCAAGACACACAGGATACGAAAAATCATTATATACCAAAAGATGAACCATCTCTTTTTTATCTCGAGGATGAAGAATAAATATAACTTTTACCGTATGATCCGATACAGAATCAAGGTAAGAAATAAAGTCTTTCCAAACGGGCAACTTAAGTTTACACCCCATACAACCAATGGAATCGGCATAAGTCACTATTGTATATCGGCTATCTTTAAGAAACCATTTTACCGTATCTTCTCCCATAGTAGTAAATACCAGATCATCAGGATAAATAATTTCCTTTCCATCCCACTCATCAATCATATGAGCAATCCGAGATTTATCAGAGTTTTGACAAGATACAAAAAGCAGGATACATACAAAAATAAATATAGCCCTCATAAGCAACAAGCATTTTACACAAACCACGAAACCCGAGGCTAAATATACAAAAAAATAGCCACACAAGCCCAAAACAGATAAAATTTTTAATAAACACGTATATTAACACTGTTTTTTTTAAAATAAGAAGTAAATATAAACTATATTTGCAAATAATAACCTTTAATAAAAATAGTATGAAACAAACTTTATCCAAAGCTGTAGTAACTATAATTATAGCATGCACAGCATTGTACGCCTGGAATCATAAGCAACCGGTTTTAACCAATGTACAGTTACAAAATCTGGAAGCAATAGCCGCCGGTGAAGAAGGGGCATGTATTAGATGGATAGAACAAACGTGTTACTATAGTTTCTCAGAGGAACATGATAATGAACCACATTATGAGTGCAATGGTTCGAGTGGACAAGCAGGAATGACATCTTGCGGCGTAATAAATAATAAAAAGCCAACATTTGGCTATGTAAAAGGCACTTGTCTAATATGCATAGAACATTAACCTTAAAACAAACATTATGAGAAAAGCACTTCTAACCGTTATTTCCTTTACATTGTGTCTGTACATCACCTCCTGTAGCCAATCATCCAAACCAGAAAAAGCTAGAACAATAGAAACAATTGCAACGGATGCACAACAGACATTATCTTTTAATCACGAACCTTTATCCATTGACCCAATCGGCATAGGCGATATTATTGTCACCGATACATTTCTAATATTAGCTCTAAATAAAGAGGAGAATATGCTGCATGTATACAACCTTCCCCATCTGCAATTTCTTGGAAGTTTTCAGAAAATAGGAAACGGACCGGATGAAGTTATACTCCCTAGTGCTTTTACACAATGGTTTAACAAGGACGGGCAGATACAACTTGTAATGAGATCCTATCAAAAATTCACAGGTTTATTAAATATATCCAAGTCTTTGATAGAAAATAAGGCTATTTATGATAACAAATATACCTATAATGCTCCCAAAGGAAAGAATAGTTTTCAACAGTCCAGCGTTTCATATCTTTTAGGAGATTCCATATTTCTCATAAACAGGAGTATCATAATGCGTCCACAAGACAATCAAAATGATTTTTTTGAAGTTTACGATTACAAAAACGACAGCATCCTGCGCAGTTTCTACGCCTCCAATTTCCCCAAGGAGTTGCTAGAACATCACGGAAGAGATCAAGCTTTCCAAAAAGATATTGCAATCAGCAATGATTGCAAGAAGATGGTCATTGCATACAGATTCCTCAATATGATAAGTATAGTAAATATTGAAAAGGAGGAAATTAATAACCTATTCACTGATGGAAATAAATTAAATTGGGAACAGGTAATAGAAGGCACTCCCAAACCTTATTATACCAAAGTACACTGCAATAATGCATATATCTGGGCCATGGCAATAGAGGGGGAAGACCCTTCAACATTCCGCTCTCGCCTGGATATCTTTGACTGGAAAGGCAATTATCTATGTAAAGCCCATCTGGACAAATGGGTTTCCTCTTTCAGCATAGACGAAAGAAACCAAACCATGTATGCTGTAACTGCAGATGACATGCTTGTTCGATACAACATCAAAGAACTACTGGACCAGCTTCCCTAACGGCTTTTCTTCTTCATATAACAGCCCCATACTCTGCATTGAATTCAACGAAGAGTATGGGGTTATTATTCAAATCATCCATCTTATTTATAAAGAATTCCTCAGAAAGTCGTTATCTTTGCACGTTCCCAAGTAGATAACAATAAATACACGCAATATATCAATGGAAAAGAACTTTAAAAGAACTACCGTCACATCGGCACTGCCGTATGCGAACGGCCCCGTCCATATCGGCCATTTGGCCGGTGTATATGTACCGGCAGACATCTATGTCCGCTATCTGCGACTGAAAAAAGAAGATGTACTTTTCATCGGAGGTTCCGACGAACATGGGGTACCCATCACCATCCGTGCCAAAAAGGAAGGTATCACTCCGCAGGATGTAGTAGACCGCTATCACTTCCTGATTAAGAAATCATTTGAAGAATTCGGTATCTCGTTTGACGTATACAGCCGTACATCGTCCAAAACACACCACGAACTGGCTTCAGACTTCTTCAAGAAGCTATACGAAAAAGGAGAGTTTATCGAAAAAACTTCGGAACAATATTATGATGAAGAAGCACACCAGTTTCTGGCCGACCGCTACATCACCGGTGAATGTCCTCACTGTCATTCGGAAGGTGCCTATGGTGACCAATGCGAAAAGTGCGGAACTTCACTGTCGCCCACTGACCTGATTAATCCGAAAAGTGCCATCAGCGGAAGCAAACCGGTCATGAAAGAAACCAAACATTGGTATCTGCCACTTGACAAACATGAAACATGGCTGCGCCAGTGGATATTGGAAGAACACAAAGAATGGCGTCCGAACGTGTACGGACAGTGCAAAAGCTGGCTCGATATGGGTTTGCAGCCGCGTGCGGTCAGCCGTGACCTCGACTGGGGGATTCCTGTTCCGGTAGAGGGTGCTGAAGGTAAAGTTCTCTACGTATGGTTCGATGCACCAATCGGTTACATATCCAATACAAAAGAACTGCTTCCCGATTCATGGGAAACCTGGTGGAAAGATCCCGAAACCCGTCTGGTTCACTTTATCGGAAAAGATAATATCGTATTTCACTGCATCGTATTTCCGGCTATGCTGAAAGCTGAAGGCAGCTATATCTTGCCGGATAATGTACCGAGCAACGAATTTCTGAATCTGGAAGGAGACAAAATATCCACTTCACGCAACTGGGCAGTGTGGTTACACGAGTATCTGGAAGACTTCCCCGGGAAACAGGACGTATTGCGTTATGTATTGACAGCCAATGCACCCGAAACCAAGGACAACGACTTTACCTGGAAAGACTTCCAGGCACGCAATAACAACGAATTGGTAGCGGTCTACGGTAACTTTGTGAACCGTGCGATGGTATTGACACAGAAGTACTTCGAAGGTAAAGTACCCGCTGCGGGCGAACTTACAGATTATGACAAAGAGACACTGAAAGAATTCTCCGATGTTAAAGCCGAAGTAGAAAAGCTGCTCAATGTATTCAAGTTCCGTGATGCACAGAAAGAAGCCATGAATCTGGCTCGTATCGGAAACAAATACCTGGCCGATACAGAACCCTGGAAACTGGCAAAGACGGATATGGAACGTGTAGGTACTATCCTGAATATATCTCTGCAACTGGTAGCCAACCTGGCTATCGCTTTCGAACCATTCCTTCCGTTCAGTTCGGAACGCTTACGCCAGATGCTGAACATGGATAGCTTCGACTGGGCAGAACTGGGACGGAACGACCTGCTTCCTGCCGGACATCAACTGAATAAGCCGGAATTATTGTTCGAAAAGATAGAAGATGCCACAATTGAAGCACAAGTACAAAAGTTGCTCGATACAAAGAAAGCAAACGAAGAGGCTAATTACAAAGCCAAACCGATCCGCGCCAATATCGAATTTGACGACTTCATGAAACTCGATATTCGCGTAGGTACTGTTCTCGAATGTCAGAAAGTGCCTAAGGCCGACAAATTATTGCAGTTTAAAATAGACGACGGACTGGAAGCACGCACCATCGTCAGCGGCATTGCACAACATTACAAACCGGAAGAGCTAGTAGGCAAGCAAGTTTGCTTCATCGCCAATCTGGCTCCACGAAAGCTGAAAGGTATCGTCAGCGAAGGTATGATCCTGAGTGCCGAAAATAATGACGGCAGCCTGGCCGTTGTTATGCCCGGACGGGAAGTGAAGCCGGGAAGTGAAGTGAAATAAATAACTAAAGTAAGGGTGTATTCAGGACTCTATGAAAGGAGACCGGATACACCCTTTATTTTTACTAACGGTCGTGAGCGGAAATATAATATGGCAGAACAGTCGCTAAAAGAAAAACAGCCAAAGGATTATTCTGGGGTGGATTCAGCAATGGCATCCAGCAATTACTGAACCTGCTGTTCGGAATTATCATCACCCGTATGCTGGATTCGACAGACTACGGTATGATTGGTATGCTGGCTATATTTACCGCCGTAGCCAACTCTATACAAGAGAGCGGATTTACGGCCGCTCTGGCCAATAAACAGACGTTCCGTCATGAAGACTACAATGCGGTGTTCTGGTTCAGTTTTCTAATGGGTGCATCGCTTTACCTGCTGCTCTTTTTTTGTGCCCCGTTTATCGCAGCATTCTATAAGACTCCACAGCTTATTCCTCTATCCCGCTTCCTTTTCCTGGGTTTTCTGATTTCAAGTTGCGGAACTGCCCATAATGCGGTATTATTTAAAAACTAATGGTGAAAGAAAAAGCGAAAGCAACCATTACCGCACTATTGTGTTCAGGCACCATAGGAATTGTCATGGCATACAATGGAATGGCTTTCTGGGGGCTGGCCGTACAGCAAATCACCTATATTTTCATCGCTAATGCGCTGTTATGGTACTTTTCTCCGTGGCGTCCTACTTTTTCGTTCAATTTCAAACCTATCAGGGAGATGCTTCCGTTCAGCAGTAAACTGCTTATCACCAATGTATTTCATTACATCAATGATAACATATTTTCTGTTCTGCTGGGGCGCTTTTATACCAGTCAGGATGTAGGTTACTATACTCAGGCCAATAAATGGACCAATATGGGCTTCTCACTGATCAGTAACATGATCAACGGAGTATCTCAGCCTGTCCTGGTCGAAACCTCTTCCGACGCCATGCGACAGAAAAATATATTTCGGAAGATGTTGCGCTTCACCGCCTTTATCTCTTTCCCGGCCATGTTCGGACTGGCATTGATAGCCAACGAGTTCATCGTAATTGCCGTCACCGCCAAATGGCAGGCATGTGTACCCATCATGCAGATTCTTTGCATCTGGGGAGCATTTGTCCCCATTACTTATATGTACTCCAATCTCCTGATCAGTAAAGGAAAGTCGAATCTTTTTATGTGGAATACCATTGCACAGAGCCTGGTTCAACTCACAATGCTTCTTTGTACTATCTCACAAGGCATACTCGTCATGGCCGTGATTTATACGGTTATCAACATCGGTTGGCTGCTGATATGGCATTATTTCGTAAACAAGCAGATTCACATCACCCTATGGGAAGTCATGAAAGATATCACTCCGTACCTACTGATCTCCGGAGGAGTCATAGGAACCAGCTATTTCCTCACGATCGGCTTCCATAACCTATATGTATTGCTGATTCTTAAAATAGGAATAGCCGTAAGCCTTTATGTGTTCATCATGTGGATCGGCAAATCGGTGATCTTTTTTGAAAGTGTACAATTTATCCGGAAAAAACTCTTGAAATAAGTCATGAACATCCTGATCCAACAAACCAAAGCATTTCCTCATCGTGCCAATAGCTTTTATTGGTTCTATGCGCAACTGACCGAATGGCTGACTGCACACGGAGTGGACAGTAAGCTTTACTTTTCGTACCTGGAACTGGCTGACAGCGAATTTGAGAACGGCCTCCTGTTGCCCGATCATTATTCTCAATTCTATACTCCCCGCAACATCGAAGCAATCTGTCGCTTCATTATCGACAAACAGATAGACGTGATTCTCGATTACTCCCATGTCATCACCGGAGATACACGCAAATATTACCTCGAAATCAAAAAAAGAAATCCCGGAATCAAAATATGCACGATGATCCACAACTGTCCCAACCATACGACACAGTTAAAACAATACGAGTTATCTACACTCCGGTTCAAAGACGTGCATGGACCCAAGAAACTTTTTCAGTGGATGCTGCCACAACTCTACATCAGCTTATTAAAAAAAGTGGTCAGCCATCAAAACCGTTCGGCATACGACACGCTCGACGAAGTGGTACTGCTGTCACCCGCTTATATACCCGAATTCAAGAAACTTATAGGCAAAAAAGACGCATGGAAGTTATCTGCCATCCCTAATGCCATAAAACCTGTGCATAGTAACATCCCGATTGAGGAGAAGGACAAAGAAATTATCTTTGTTGGCAGAATGGCAACCGAAAAGGCATTACCCAAATTACTAAAGATATGGGGCATGGTTCAGGATAAACTGCCGGACTGGAAACTCACCCTTGTAGGAGATGGTCCCCAATTCGGCACGTGCCGGCAAATTATTGCCGAGAAAAAATTGAAGCGGGTCTGCCTGACCGGCCATCAGATGTCGATCCCCTATATAGACCGTGCCCGGATTCTTTGTCTGACTTCCGTCATAGAAGGACTACCCACCGTATTTACAGAAGCAATGTCACTGGGGGTGATTCCTATCGGATTCGATTCTTTCAATGCGATCTATGACATGATAGATGACGGCATAGACGGATTCATTATTCCCGACAACAATTATGAACAATATGCAGAAACCATTCTACGGTTGGCACAAAATGACACACTCCGCTGCCGGATAGCCTACAAAGCTCAAAAGCGGAAAAACAGATATGACATAGAACAGGTAGGACCACTGTGGATGGAAACTTTCCGTAAACATGGATTAATTAAATAGGAGAACACAATGAAGGTCACGATATATCCATACTCTATCAACAAAGGTGATATACGCGTTAATCCGTATATCAGCGACTTCATCCATGCACTGCAACAGAACGGAATCACAATTGCCAATCCCCCGCACAAGAATCCGTTATTCAGCCTCATCCCAAGAAAAGCAGATAGCGATGCTTATATCTTTCATTGGCCGGAGAATGTACCCGACTACAAATATGGAATGTTGCAGACTCTTGCTGCTATCTGGCTTCTTTTCAAAATTAAATGCCACCATAAGAAGATCATCTGGTTCTTGCACAATAAGCAGCCCCATGTGATGAAACACCGATGGTCGAAAAAGTTATTGATACATCTGCTCCTCCGCAAAGCCGATTTGATAGTGACACATGCTACAGAAGGTATCAAAGTGGTTCAGGATCAATATCCGAAGGCTGTAGCCAAAACGGTATTCTTGCATCACCCTACTAAAAACCGGATAGAAGAATACATCCCCCAACCACCGGAAACCGACCTGCTGATCTGGGGAAATATCTCCCGATACAAAGGGGTACCGGAATTCGTACGTTTTGCTACTCAGCATTCATTAAAACTGAAGACTAAAATCATCGGGAAATGCAGTTCGCAGGAACTCCTGGAAGAACTACACAAAGAAAGTAATGAGATGATCAGCATAGAGGACCGTAGTATTCCTTTCGAAGAGCTAAAACAAGAGATCCGCAGATCACGTTTCGTACTGGTACCTTATGCTGCCGAGTCTATCTTAAGTTCCGGCATACTGATGGACTCTCTCTCATTCGGAGCCAAAGTCATCGGACCGGCTGTAGGCTCTTTCAGGGACTACGCCACCGAACCCTTGCTTAACGTATATACTTTCCATACGTTCGATGATATACAGGAACTCGTTGACAAGGCAAACGAAGCAACAGATATAGCCGGTTACAACCGGTTCCTCAATGCACATAGCTGGAACGAATTCGGCAAAAAGTTTCAAAATTTACTTCAGAAAATAATACAGTAATGAAAGTACTCTATACATTCGGCGGCATGCCCCATTATCTGAATGCCATGCTCAACAAACTTCATAACAAAGGAGTGGAAATCACCGTTATCACTCCTCAAAAAGGAAATGCCACTATCGGTAAAGGTGTAAAAATGGTAGAGGGAGGAACATACAGGCACCTCACCGCCATTGAGAAGAAAGCATTCTACGGAAAAAGCTCCTATCCCTCCCTACCGGAAATAGTACGTGAAGAGAAACCGGATATTCTGATAATGGGATGGCCCTATTTCCTGCAAGTGTTCTTTCAACCCCGATTGAGAAAGGCTATGAAAGAGTGCCGGACACGGTTGGTTATCCGTGAAATTCCCTTCCAGACCCCTCCCTACGGGAAAATAAAAGAATATTTCCATGAAAACCCGATGTATGATGAAAACATGCGGCTGGTCAGTACCGGAACCGGCTTTTATCTTAAACAATGGCTGACAGCGAAAATACGTAAATACTGCTACGCACGCATTACCGGAACGCTGAATTACTCGACCGCTGCATACGATATTCTTCCTTCCTATGGAGTGAAGCAGGAGCAAATACATGTCACTTACAACTCTACGGACACAGATGCCTTACTGAAGGAGAAAGAAGCCGTACTCACCTCGCCCCCGCTTCTTCCTCCTTCCTCCAAAAGAGCGCTACACATCGGCCGATTAGTGAAATGGAAAAGGGTGGATCTGCTGATCGATGCGTTTACAAAGGTTATTGCCAGTCATCCGGACGCGGAACTGGTAGTGGTAGGCGATGGACCGGAGCTGGATAACCTGAAAAAACAGGCAGCCGACCTGAATCTGACAGAACAGGTTCGATTCATCGGTGCAGTATACAGTCCCAAAGAACTGGGAGCCTATATGAATGAATCGACTGTCTATGTACTCGCGGGCATGGGAGGATTATCCATCAATGATGCCATGACCTACGGACTGCCCGTGGTTTGTTCGGTATGCGACAGCACCGAACGTGACCTGGTGACGGACGGAGTGAACGGACTTTTCTTCAAAGAAGGCAATGCCGACAGCTTGAGTGACAAGCTCAACAAACTGTTTGCCTCTCCCGAACGTTGTGCCTCTATGGGACATGAGTCGGAACGAATCATCCGCGAGAAAATCAACATTGAAACGGTCAGCGAACATTATTTGCAAGCTTTCCGAACTTTTATGCAGTAAAAATGGAGTACGACCAAAAAGAATGATTATCTTTAGGCAGACATTAATCATTTAATAGCTCTACTACTATGACCGATCTTACCATTCTCATCGCAGTCATCGCATTGGCGTTATGGCCAATTGTATTCCTGATATCACGTATCCTGCACGAGCGGAACAAACGTGCGAAGCCATCGGGTGACACTGTCTCTGCCGAAACGGAAGAAGTGACAGAGGAAATGACTACCTCCGCACTGATCATGAGCATCCTTCAACAGCTCGGTTGTCAACCGGAAGTGAATGAAGAAAATCATATCAGCTTCAAGTATCAGGGAGACGATTTCCTTGTCGCAGCCGAAGACGGTCTCCGGTTAATCATTGTATGGAATCCTTGGTGGGCGTCCATCAGTATCGACAATCAGGCATTACCCTATCTGAAAGAAATTATCAATGCAGTCAATATGAACTCATTAGTGACCACTGTCTATGCGCTGGACGAGGATGAAAAAACATTTGGTATCCACAGTAAATGCCATATGCTCTTCGCTCCCGAAGAAGAGGAGCCGGAAAAAAGTTTCACCGACCTACTGGACAGTTTTTTCACTACCCACAATACTATTAAAGAAAACCTGAAACAATTGGGTAACGGAATGCCGGATATGGAAAAGAAAGAACGAGTAAGAATCAAAGGATTTGCTGCCTACAAGGACAACAGCACGGAACTGAAAGGGGAATAAACTTCCCCTCTTCCTCTTGCCCGTACAGCCTATAAACGAATCATGTGAGCTTTAACGGGTTAATACCGACAGGATGCGTTCACAAGCATGCCCGTCACCATAAGGATTATGTGTTTCGGACATACGACGGTATAACTCCTTATTACGGAGCAGCTCAGTCACATTACTGACAATCGCCTCAGCATCCGTCCCCACCAGTTTTACAGTTCCCGCCTCTACTGCTTCCGGACGTTCCGTGGTATTTCGCATCACCAACACCGGCTTGCCAAGTGAAGGAGCCTCCTCTTGTACTCCACCGCTATCGGTCAGCAGCAAAGTGGAGTGCTGCATAGCGTAAATAAACGGCAGATAATCCAACGGCGAAATAAGATATACATTGTCTACTCCTGACAGAAGTTCGTATACGGGTTTCTGTACATTCGGGTTCAGATGTACCGGATATACAATATCCATCTCGGGATGCAACGCGGCTAATTCTCTAATCGCTTTACAAATATGTAAAAATCCTTCCCCAAAGTTCTCACGACGATGCCCGGTAACCAGAATATATTCACGTTGTCCCACTTCGTAACCTTTGTCACGAAGTTCCTGATGCAACTTTTCTTTGATTCCCGGCTTCTTCGAAATAATGTCAACAGCCATCAACAAAGCATCGATAACCGTATTACCGGTAACAAATATCTTCTTTGCATCGATGTTTTCCTGTAACAGATTCTGTTTCGATTTCCCGGTAGGAGCAAAATAGTAGGTACAAATACGGTCGGTCACCTGACGATTCATCTCTTCCGGCCAGGGAGACAGCATATCATAGGTACGCAAACCGGCCTCAACATGTCCCACGGCAACCTGCCGATAGAATGCAGCCAGTGAAGCGGCCATCGACGTAGTGGTATCTCCGTGTACCAGCACCGTATCCGGACAGAAATCTTTCAGCACATCGCGCAGGCCCAGAAGAACTTTAGTGGTGATGTCGTACAAGTCCTGGTTGGGTGCCATAATATTCAGATCGTAGTCAGGAATGATGTCGAACACTTCAAGTACCTGGTCCAACATCTGACGATGTTGTGCCGTCACACACACTTTCGTTTCAAAGTGTTCAGTATCTCTTTGCAAGGCTTTCACCAACGGGGCCATCTTAATGGCCTCAGGACGGGTACCGAAAACAAGTAATATCTTTTTCATTATACGATCAGACTATTTACGATGGTTCATTAAGACGATATGCCAGTTCTCTTTCTACTTTCTTACTCCGCAGAAGTCCAACTCCAATTTACTTTCTTCACGGGGCAACTCCACAAACGGAGTGTGACGTACCAGCCATACCACGATATCCGCTTTCTGATAAGCCTCCCGATAGTCAGTCAGATGAAAACTGGCATGTGAAGCGACATTGGGTTCTACAATCAACACCTCTGCACGCGACTCAGATACAATGCGGGAAGCAATATATTTAGCAGGAGATTCACGCAAATCATCAATATTGGGTTTAAAGGCAAGTCCCATGCAAGCCACTACCGGTTCACGATCGTTCTTCTCGACAAATTGCTGACAAGCTTCCATTACTTTGTTGGCACACCAATCAGCTTTATAATCGTTCGTCTCACGGGCACGTTTGATGATTTGTGCCTGTTCGGGATAGTCCGAAACAATAAACCAGGGATCTACGGCTATACAGTGTCCTCCCACTCCGCAGCCGGGTTGCAGGATGTTCACACGCGGATGTTTGTTAGCCAATTCTATCAGTTCCCAGACGTTGATACCCGCTTTGTCACAAATCATGGACAATTCGTTGGCAAACGCAATCTGAGAGTCGCGCGAAGAGTTCTCGGTCAACTTACACATTTCTGCTGTACGAGCATTCGTCGGGTGGAGTTTACCCTGTACAAAGGCAGAATAAAACTCTATGGCTTTAGCGGTCGACTCGGGATTGACGCCACCGATCACCCGATCGTTATGAACCAGTTCATAAAGCGTATTACCCGGCAATACACGTTCGGGACAATAGGCTATGTATATTTTGTCTTTCAGTTCCGGGCGCTCTTTATAAATGACTTCAGCCATACGTTCGGTCGTAAATACCGGTGAAGTGGACTCGATAACAAACAGGTTTCCTTCTCTCAGATAAGGAATTACGGAGCGGGTAGCCGATTCCACATAGGTGATATCTGCACGGTGGTTTTGTTTGAAAGGGGTAGGCACTACCACAAAAAAAGCATCTGCCTGCTCAGGTTTCGAAACGGCACGGAGATTACCTGTTCGCACCACCTCTTTTACAATCTGATCCAGTTCCGGCTCCACAATATGTATTTTACCCTGATTGATGGTTTCTACTACCGAAGGATTAACATCCACACCTACAACTTCATAACCATGTCCGGCGGCCACGGCAGCAGTAGGAAGTCCGATATAGCCTAATCCTAAAAAAACAACCTTTTTCATACGTATATCTCCTTATCTATAAGTGCCGCAAAAGTACAAATAATATGTGACTTTGTACGGTTTCTCACCGAAAACCACTACTTTTGCCAAAACATTTCGATCGAATGAGAGTTTTAATAATCAATACTTCCGAACGTTTGGGCGGAGCGGCCGTCGCAGCAAGCCGCTTGATGGAATCGTTGAAAAACAACGGTATCAAAGCCAAAATGTTGGTGCGCGACAAGCAAACCGACCAGATCAGCGTAGTAGGTCTGCAACGTAACTGGTGGCAAGTATGGAGGTTTGTGTGGGAACGCATTGTCATCTGGAAAGCCAACCGCTTTAAGAAGAACAATCTTTTCGCAGTCGATATAGCCAATACAGGCACAGACATTACAAGCCTGCCGGAGTTTCAGCAGGCAGATGTCATCCACCTGCATTGGGTGAATCAGGGAATGTTGTCACTGAACGATATCCGGAAGATTCTGAAATCCGGTAAACCGGTAGTGTGGACCATGCACGATATGTGGCCCTGTACAGGCATCTGCCATCACGCCCGTGAGTGTACCAACTACCATCAGGAGTGTAACCACTGTCCATACCTGTATGGAGGGGGAAGTAAGAAAGATCTGTCCAACCGTATCTTCCGTAAAAAACAACAACTCTACAAAGAAGCACCCATTACCTTCGTCACTTGTAGCCAATGGCTGAAGGGACAAGCTGAAAAGAGTGCTTTGCTGACAGGAGAAACGGTAATCAGTATACCTAACCCCATTAACACCAATCTATTTAAACCCAGAAACAAGAAAGAGGCACGCAGCAAATGCCATTTACCCCAAAACGGAAAACTGATTCTTTTCGGTTCGGCCAAAATCACGGATAAGCGGAAAGGCATCGATTATCTGATTGAATCGTGTAAATTACTGGCTGAGAAGCATCCTGAACTGAAAAATTCTCTAAGTGTAGTCGTTTTTGGCAAACAATCGGAACAACTCAAGCCGTTGCTTCCTTTTAAAGTATATCCACTCAACTACGTGAGTAACGAGCATGAACTGGTAGATGTTTACAATGCAGTCGACCTTTTCGTTACTCCCTCACTGGAAGAGAACCTGCCCAATACCATCATGGAAGCTATGGCATGCGGAGTGCCTTGTATCGGCTTCAATGTCGGCGGCATCCCGGAAATGATAGACCATCTGCACAACGGGTATGTGGCACAATACAAATCATCCGAAGATTTTGCCAACGGCATCTATTGGGCACTGACCGACCCGGATTATCCGTCTCTCTCGGAACAGGCCAACCGAAAAGTAATCGCCAACTACTCGGAAGGCATTATTGCCAAAAGATACATTGATGTCTAACAATAAAATAACAGGAAGATATGCATAGCCACCCCAGTCCCAAATTCTCCGTGATCACAGTGACCTACAATGCCGAAAAGGTATTGGAAGATACTGTGCAAAGCGTAATTTCGCAGACCTATCATCATGTAGAGTATATCATCATCGACGGTGCATCGAAAGACGGGACTTTAGAGATTGTCGACCGATACCGCGACCGCATCCACCAATTGGTGAGCGAACCGGACAAAGGACTTTATGACGCAATGAACAAAGGAATCGCCCTGGCAACGGGCGACTATCTCTGCTTTCTGAATGCCGGAGACAGTTTCCACGAAGACGACACTTTACAAAAGATGGTTCACTCCATCAATGGAAATGAGTTGCCCGACATACTGTATGGCGAAACAGCCTTAGTGGATGCCGAGAGGCATTTCCTCCGTATGCGTCGGTTATCGGCACCAGAGACACTGAACTGGAAAAGTTTCAAGCAGGGAATGCTTGTGTGCCATCAGGCTTTTTTCCCCCACCATACACTTATTGAGCCTTATGATCTGCAATATCGTTTCTCGGCGGATTTCGATTGGTGTATCCACATCATGAAAAAAGCACGTACTTTTCACAATACTCACCTTATCCTAATTGATTATCTGGCAGAAGGCATGACGACACAAAATCATAAGGCATCGCTTTTGGAACGATTCCGCATCATGACCCGCCACTATGGCCTGCTAAGTACCCTCGCACATCACGCATGGTTTGTGGTAAGAAGTTTCTCCCGCAACTCAGCTACTCCTTCCGATGCACCCTTCTGAATGACATGTATCGGACGGGAGCTATGTACATCCACCGGCTTCGGATCAATCAGATAGATTTCCGCGTTTCGGGGAACGTAGTTAAGCAGCCCCGCCGCCGGATACACATTCATGGACGTACCGATGATAACAAAAACATCAGCTTTCTCCACCCAATCGATAGCCGTCTCTATCTCCGGTACGGGCTCACCGAACCAGACAATAAACGGGCGGAGTTGCGAACCATCTCCGGCAAGGTCACCTATCTTCACTTCAAATTCTTCGGGTTTCAGTTCTTTAATGTAATGCGGATTGTTTGGGTCGCGGCTTGAGCAGACCTTTGTCAACTCTCCATGCAAATGAATAATATGACTGCTACCGGCCCGTTCGTGCAAGTTGTCAATGTTTTGGGTCACAATTGTTACCTGGAAATCTTTCTCCAGTCCGGCCAGCAGTTCATGCCCGCGATTCGGTTCCACTTCCAGCAACTGCTTGCGGCGTTCATTATAGAAATGGGTCACCAGTTCGGGGGCGCGTGCATAACCTTCGGGAGTGGCTACTTGTTCTACCGGATAACGATCCCACAATCCTCCTGCATCACGAAAGGTACTGATGCCACTCTCAGCGCTCATTCCGGCGCCTGACAATACAACCAGATTTTTCATACTAGCTTTTATTTTTAAGTAAACCGGCCTCACTCCCCACCTCTCAAAAGAAACGTGAAAGAAGGCCTTACAAATTTAACCAAAATCCTTGAATAAACGAATATATCGTCCAACATTCCATCATCCCTTAACCTACCTTTCATCACTTTCCGTCCTTGGCTCTACAGCCAGATATCATACGTTAACACACAATGAGGCGGTATGACATACTGACACGGAGAGATTTAACGTCCAAACAGGGGATGTCAATCGTTCTCTCTTCACGGAAAAAGCGAAAAAAGACAGAAAGAAATACAAACGATGCTTTTAAGGAACCTTATCTATCACAGTAACGAAGTTAGTCGATAATAAGAATTTTTAAAACCAAAAAGTAAAATCATTCAAATAAAACACTTACTTTTGCCGCTTGTTAATTTGCAACTGACTGAAAGTGAAATAGAACATTCAGTCTCCAACAAAAAAATATATGGATAAATTTAGTTATGCAATTGGTCTCGGAATCGGCCAGAATTTGTTAGGAATGGGTGCTAAAGGCATCGCAGTAGATGACTTTGCTCAAGCTATAAAAGATGTGCTCGAAGGAAATCAGACAGCCATCAGCCATCAGGAGGCTCGAGAAATCGTAAACAAGTATTTCGAGGAGCTGGAAACCAAAATGAATGCAGCGAACATCGAACAAGGAAAAGCATTCCTCGAAGAAAACAAAAAAGACCGAACGTTGTTACCCTGCCAAGTGGACTACAATACGAAGTAATCACTGAAGGTACAGGCAAGAAAGCACAGGCTACCGACCAGGTAAAATGCCACTACGAAGGTACCCTGATTGACGGAACCCTGTTCGACAGCTCTATCAAACGTGGACAGCCTGCCGTATTCGGTGTAAACCAAGTAATCCCGGGATGGGTAGAGGCTTTGCAACTGATGCCGGAAGGTTCAAAATGGAAACTTTTCATCCCTTCTGAACTGGCTTACGGCGCACAGGGAGCCGGTGAAATGATCCCTCCTCACAGCACACTCGTGTTCGAAGTAGAATTAATCGAAGTATTATAAAAATAAAATCGTAAAGCAAAATGAAAAAAGTAAGTATTTTGGCTGCTGTAGCCATGGCAACAGGCTTGGCTTCATGCACAGCTCAGGCTCCTAAAGCCACTCTGAAAACAGATGTAGATTCATTGTCATACGCTATTGGCATCAGCCAGACTCAGGGTCTGAAAGATTTCTTGGCACAACGCATGGATACAGCATATATTGCCGAATTTTTGAAAGGCGTAAACGACGCTGCCAATAAAACAAGCAAAAAAGACGAAGCTTATGTACTCGGTCTCCAGATCGGATCACAAATGGCAGGTCCTCAGGCTATCAAAGGCATGAACCACCAGTTATTTGCTGATGATTCAACTATGACTGTTAACAAGGGCGATATTCTTGCAGGCGTATTTGCAGGCGTACTCAATAAAGATATGAAGATGCGTCCCGAAGAAGCTCAGGTATTGATTCAGAAAATGATGGAAAGCATCAAAGGAAAAGCTGCCGAAAAGAAATATGCTGATAACAAAGCTGCCGGTGAGAAGTTCCTTGCTGAGAATAAAACTAAAGAAGGAGTAAAAACCACTGCAAGCGGATTACAGTACAAGGTGATCACTGAAGGTAAAGGTGAAATTCCTAACGATACTTGCAAAGTGAAAGTAAACTACAGAGGTAAACTGATCGACGGAACAGAATTCGAAAGCACTTACGAACGTAAGGAACCGTTCGTGACTAACGTCGGCGGAGTTATCAAAGGTTGGACTGAAGCCCTGAAAATGATGCCTGTCGGTTCAAAATGGGAACTTTATATCCCGCAGGAACTGGCTTATGGCTCAAGAGACATGGGACAGATCAAACCGTTCTCTACACTGATATTCGAAATAGAATTGCTGGATATTGAGAAATAAGAAATTAACAGGCCTTATTTAAAAAGAACAGGAGAGATGCCGGACGATTACGTCCGGCATCTTTTTTATCCGGATAATAAAAATAGAAAGTATACGATTTTTCTGTTTTTTCTGACTTTTATATAGAGAAATTAAAATAAATCTCTATATTTGCTTACTATTTGATAACAATTGGAATTTACATTTATTATTATGGAAAAAATAGACAACCTTGACAGGCAGATTCTGGAGATTATTTCTCAGAACGCCCGTATCCCTTTTAAAGACGTGGCAGCAGAATGCGGCGTTTCACGTGCGGCCATCCATCAACGCGTGCAGAGACTGATCGATCTGGGAGTCATTGTAGGCTCTGGTTATCACGTAAACCCGAAATCTCTGGGATATCGTACCTGTACTTATGTCGGTATCAAACTGGAAAAAGGATCTATGTATAAAGCTGTAGTGGCCGAATTACAGAAAATTCCCGAGATCGTAGAGTGCCACTTCACAACCGGCCCTTACACCATGCTGACCAAAGTATATGCACGCGACAACGAACACTTGATGGACCTACTGAACAACAAAATGCAAGAGATACCGGGAGTAACCGCCACCGAGACCCTGATTTCTCTGGAGCAAAGCATCAAGAAAGAAATTCCTATTCACGCAGATAAGTAACCGATGGAGTGGTTGAATGAATATCACCTGTCAGGGCTGCTCATTGGTATTTGCACGTTCCTGATTATCGGCTTATTCCACCCCGTTGTGGTAAAAGCTGAATATTACTGGGGAACGAAATGCTGGTGGATTTTCCTGATATTAGGTATCGCGGGAGTAGCTGCTTCGTTGAGCACAGACAATATACTCGTTTCGTCTTTATTGGGCGTATTCGCTTTCTCTTCTTTCTGGACCATCAAAGAAGTCTTTGAGCAAGAAGAGAGGGTGAAAAAAGGTTGGTTTCCTAAGAATCCTAAACGAACATACAAGTTCTGAGACATACGGGAAAGAGTCAGTTTTTTGACTAAAATGCTTGCATAATTCATCAGAAAGCATTAATTTTGTCCCCGCATCCGATAGAAAGGATACATCGGGCTTATAGCTCAGTTGGTTAGAGCAACAGACTCATAATCTGGAGGTCCTAGGTTCAAGCCCTAGTTGGCCCACTGAAATCGACTATAGATCAAATGATTTATAGTCGATTTCGTTTTATATATACTCCAAACATTTTTTTCAATGATTCAGCCATAGTTTAAAAGCTGAAAGTTTCTCCTCGCTTATCGTAATTTTCTGTTTATAAGGAGGGCGCACAGTTACCACTATCTTTCCGTTAAAGAAAGGCTCGGCATGGTCAATGGCATCAATGCAGACAAGAACCTGGCGGTTGGCGCGAAAGAAACGCTCCGGATCGAGTTGTTCCATCAGTTTGTTTAAAGACAAATCTAGAATGTGTTCCTGACCTTTGCGGGTAACAGCAAACGTTACTTTGTTCTCGGAATAAAAATAGGCAATATCTGCCACTTGTAACGACCAGAAACGATCTACTCCGGAAATAAGAAAACGGGTACGGTAACGTTTCTCTTTGTATTGAAGTGCCTCAAACAGAGTACCTAAGTAATCTTCCGGCCTGGGAACAGCATTGGTCAGCAAGCTCTCATATTTAGTGATTGCATCCGACAGGCGTTTTTCGTCTATCGGCTTAAGTATGTAATCGATACTATTGACCGTAAATGCACGAATGGCGTACTGATCATACGCCGTAGTGAAAATTATGACGGAAGAAGGGTGTGCGGCAGAGAGGAAATCAAAAGCATTGCCATCTGCCAGATGTATATCGAGAAAGATCAGATCGGGATGCGGATGCTCGTCAAACCAGGCAACGGCTTCGTCTACACTCCCTGGTATCAGAGTAAGCTCCCATTGAGGGCGAAGTCCGGATACCATGGAATGTAGCAAACGGGCTGCCGGAATTTCATCTTCTATAATGGCTACATTCATTTTATTCATACAGTAAAGGTACTTTTACGATAAATACTTTTTCATCGTTGTGGACAATTATCTCTTTGCCGAGCATCAACTGGCAACGATTGGACAGGTTCTTCAGCCCTACACCCGGCGATTCATGACTTTTTTTAGGCTGTATGGGGTTACTCACCGCAAGATATCCTTCCTCTAACCGAATATCTATCTTCATAGGCTTGCTGAGAGTAATAGAATTATGATTGATGACATTCTCTGCCAGTAACTGCAAAGTCAGCGGAGGCAGCATACAACTAGTATAGCCGGAAGCTATACAACAGTTACAACTAATGCAATCTCCCAAACGAACTTTATGCAGAAAGAGATAAGATTGCAAGAATTCCAGTTCTTCCGTCAACGTTACCAATGTTTTATCCTGACATTGCAAAACATAACGGTATACACTGGACAAATGCTTGGTGAAATGAACAGCATTACCCGGGTTATATTCTATTTCAGCAATCAGCGTATTGAGACTATTAAACAGAAAATGGGGATTCAGTTGACTTTGTAAAGCCGCATAACGTGCAGTGTCGTTCTCTGTTTGCAGTTTTGCGGCCTCCTGTTGCAGTTTCAGGTTATTCTGAATGGAACGATTTGCCAATAATAAGCCTACAATGACAAGCTCTACGAGCCATACCACGATCAGGATACGCCAGCCTCCATTGGAGAAAGTAAATAGGTTGTCAATGCCTGCCAATAGCTTAGCAGCAATCAGCAGGCTATAGTTCAACAACAGGAATAACAAGATAACGGCAACATAAATAACTATTATCTTCCAACGATGGCGGATATTGAGTGCATACTGAGTGTTTATCCACGAACTGATCCGAAGCGTAGAATAACCAAGCACATTGAAAGCGGTAATAAAGAAGACGAATGCTCCCTTTGAATAGAGAACATCCGCTACTTTAGGAGTCAGCTCCGTATAGTTGACAAGCAGGAGATAGGAAAAGATACCTAATCCCGAGAATAACAGACCATATAACAGGACATTCCATTTCATGCGAACAAAGCTATCATATTTCGGGTAATTATCATAAACTATTTAATATTTATTCAAAGCTCTGATCAATTCCGAATAAGCCCCTTGTGCCGAGACTTTTGCCTGTACATGGTTCAGTTGGGAAGCTTGCCGGTACGTTTGGGCCTCAATCACCTCTATTACAGAGGCCTTCCCTTCAGTATACCGCTCCAATGCCATACGCTCATTTTCGAAGGCTTTACTCAGTGAGCCTTCGGTGAGGCGCACCTGTTCCATAGTCTGCGACAATGAAACACGGGCTGTCTCCACTTCCAGTTTCACCTGATCGGTGACCTGATTCAAATAATCAGTAGCCATTCCTACTTTGAAAGAAGAGGCTCGCTTTTCATCACGTCTTTTTCCCCACTCAAACAAGGGAACGGATACTTTGGCATAAATGGCATAATTGGGATCCAAATCGGAACGGAAATCATAACCGGGAGCAGAATAGCTTCCATCTACACCTATATAAAACTGTGGCTTATACTTAGCATCCGTTAATTTTTTCGAACTTTCTGCTATTTTAATCCGGGCATAGGCCATCTTAAGTTCCGGACGATCTATTTCACCCTCACCCCACAGATCTTTATCCGCCCTAACGGCAGAAATCGTATCTTCTATTTCAGTCGGAGCATGAAGTTCCACGCCAATCAGAGAATTTAGTGCCATACGTCCTGTTTCCAGATTTCTTTTTGCTTGCAACAGTTGGTATTCCGCTTCATTCAGTTTTACCTCCGCCATCAGCAAGTCCTGTGGATCAACCAATCCTGCTTCCACCCGCTCCCGTATGCTTTGGGAGAAGGTGGCAACCGAATTGCGATATTCCGTAGTTACACGGACTATTTCTGCACGCGCAACAGTGTTCCAATATTGCATATCCGTCTGATAGGATACTGCGGAACGGAAATAATCTGCCTGATGTATTGCCAGACTTTGCTGATGTTTAGCCATCCGGATACTTTCCAATAACCGCCCACCCGTATAAACCGGTTGTAACAAAGAGAGGGAAGCACCGTATTTCATATTTCTTCCTTCAAAAGCCAACGGAGTCTGCATCGAAGGCAAGTCGATATTCAATTGAAGAGGATTACCGGTATACTGAAAATTCGCCTCTCCCGACAGTTTAGGGCGTAGATCCTTCTGTGCCGCTTTCTCCAATTCGATACTTGCAGCTATATTTTTGTCCGCAGCTTTCAAGTCATGGTTATAATCTAAAGCCATCGACCTGTACTTTTGCAGCAAACTATTTTGCTGAGCAAAAGCAACTGTCGGCACACACAGCAAAAAGATAAGCCATCTATTTATTTTCTTCATCATCATTTCTCTTTTATCTTATAAAATATTGCATATAATGCCGGAGTAACAAACAAAGTCAGCAAGGTAGCGAATGTCAACCCGAAAATGATAGTAGCCGCCATCCCGCCAAATGCTATGTCAAACAGTAAGGGGACCATCCCCAGTATGGTGGTTGTGGCTGCCATCAGTACCGGACGGGTTCTTGAAACCGTAGATTCGATCACGGCCGTATAAGGAACGACTCCTTCCCGGCGTTGCACATCTATTTCGTCCAACAGTACAATCACATTCTTAATAACCATACCCAATAATCCCAACCAACCGGCAATCGGGAAGAATCCGAAATCAAATCCCGTCAAGAGCATACCGACAGCCACTCCGATAATGGACAGCGGAAGAACACATAGAATAATGACCGGATCGCGAAAGTTACCAAACAAGGCAACCAGAATAACGACCAGTACCAGAAAAGCCAGCGGAAAGAATTTACCGATTGCCTGCATCGCCTCTCTCTGATCTTTGTATTGTGAGTCCCAAAAGAAAGTATAACCTTCGGGTAACTTCATCGCTTCAATCTCTCTACGAATTTCCCCATGCACTTCTGCCATGGTATACCCGGATTTTACTCCACACATGGCAGCCATAGACAATTGACGGTTATAAGTACGCATCTGAGGCCACTCCCATGTCGTCTCGATTCGTTCGGTCACTTGCGACAAAGGTGCCGAATGCTCACCGTTCCATACAGAGAAATTACCTAAAGAACGGGCATCCGTAATGTTAGCTCCTTCCGACTTCAATAGTACAGGAACCTTTTTCTCATCATTGCGATAAACACCTACCCTGGTTCCGTCGCTGATCGATTTCACAGACTCCATCATCTGTGATTTGGTTATACCGAGAGCACCTGCCTTCACGGGATCATAAACCGGCCGCATCACCATCGACATATTTCCCCATTCATTACGTGCATCTGCGACTTTTGGGTTACGACGCATAATCTCGATCGCCTCACCTGCCAAAGAGTCTAGAACAGCCGGATCGGGCCCCAGAAAGCGGGCTTCTATCATGGCTTCCGTCAGCGGGCTTAATTCGAACTTATTCACCTTAATCAGCGGTTCCGGATATTTCAAACGAATGGAATCCTGCAACAGAGCATTCAGTGCCCGCGACTCTTTGGAACTTTTACATTTCACTAGCAACTGGGCATAGTTGGATTGAGGACCGAAAGATATATTTGAAAGATAATAGCGAGGCGGAGTACGGCCGATATAAGACGAAACCATTTCGGTCTCTTCATGAGTACGGATATAATCGGATATTTCACCGGCTATCCGGTCCGTCTCCCCGATTGTTGTTCCCTCAGGCAGCCACATATCGACAGTAAAGTATTGCTTATCCAGAGCGGGCACAAAAACCTTCGGAATAAATTTGAAACTCCATGCCGAAAGCAACAACAGAACAACCAACGAAGCTATAGTCATCGTGCGATGCCGAAGTACCCAACGCAATAATTTCCTGAAAAGATGATAATATTTTCCATCAAACAGAGATGCTTTCAGCTCTTCAGGACGGGGACGTCTTACAAACTCCTGAATGAAGAACGGAGTCTGCGTTAACGCAAATACCCAACTGAACATTAACGAAACACCGATCACTACCACCAGTGAGGACAACAGCTCACCTGTGATATGGGGTGAATAGTAAATCGGAAGGAACGTGAGAATAGCAATAACCGTTGCCGCCAATAAAGGTAAAGCAGTAGACGAACATGCACGCATGATAGCAACCCGTTTACGCATTCCCCGTTCCATATTAATCAGAGCAGAATCGGACACGACAATGGCGTTGTCAACCAACATTCCCATAGCAATGATAATTGCAGCAAGCGACATCCGTTGAAGGGCAATATCACATGCCATCATAACAATTAGAGTAGCAAAAATGGAGAACACCAGCCCGCTACCTATCAAGAGCCCATTTTTGAATCCGATAAAGAACAGCAGAATCGCAACAACAGTAATAACTGATATGATCAGGTTCAGGATAAATCCCTGATTTGCTACCGCCGATTCATAGCCCTGATCGTAGATAGAAATCAGTTCGTAGCCATCAGGCATCGATTGCGACAATTCACCGATACGCATTTTAATATCTTCAGCCATGTCCACTACATTTCCTGTAGGTACGGTAGAAATGGCGATCCCAACTGCCGGACTACCATTTATGCGCATTTGATTAGCCGGAGGAGTCTGATATCCTTCCTCTATCTGTGCAATATCGGCCAGACGGAAATGCTCTCCGGTACGCGAAACAATGGTCAGATCACGAATATCATCCAGCGAATAGAAATTACCGGTAGATTCTATACGGATGCGATTGGTGCCGGCATTGATACCACCGGCATCGACCATTTTATTCTGGGTTTCGAAAGCTCGCATCATATCCGCAGTCGTAACTCCACTTTGTGCCATAACAGAAGGACTGATCAAGACATCAATTGTCGGTGTTTGTACACCATAAATCTCAATTTTCGCTACATCCTTAACTTTTAATAATTCATTCTTTATAAATTTAGCCTGGTCTTCCAGTTCCCTATATGTATGCCCATCACCGGTCAGTCCGTAAAATACACCGAGTACATCTCCAAAGTCATCATTTACGATAGAAGTTCCAGCCCCGGCAGGCAATTTATCTTGTACATCATTTACTTTCCGACGTAGTTTATCCCATAATTGCTGCATCTCTTCGGCACGGATCTCTTTTTTCACATAAACCGTGATCTTAGAAAGCCCGGCACGATTCTCGGTTTTCAGATAATAAAGTTCTCCTAGCGACTGTATGGCTTCCTCTAAAATATCAGTTACTTGCGACTGCACCTCTGCGGGAGAAGCCCCCGGATAGGAAGTCAGTACCAATGCTTGTTTGATAGTAAAGGGAGCATCCTCCAGCTTTCCCATTTTAAAATAAGAAAACAGACCTCCTGCCAGCACCAACACCAATAATAAAATAGTGACGGCTCTTTTCTGCAAAAAATACTTCACCAGCTTCATAATGAGTTTGTCTTAGTAGAGATTTCCACTTTCATACCATCCGATAAAAAACGAAGTCCGCTCGTAGCTACCGTTTCACTGGCCCTCAATCCTTCGGTTATGGTAACATAGCCACCGGGAAGCAGATTTCCTTTTTTCACTGTCCGTCGATTCACTTGTCGGGTATTCGTATCAATAACCCACACATATTCACCTTCCGAGGGACGATAACATAATGCCGTTTGGGGAATGGAAACACCTGTCAGATCCGTTGTTCCGGGAGCATCAAAGATTGCTTTTCCCGACATACCCGCCAATAATTTCCCTTCTTTATTAGGTAAAACAGCCGTTAGTAAATAAGAAAGATTATTGCGGGTTGTCCCCTTCGATACTTCCACAATCTGTGCCTTATAATACTTATCGGGCTGGGCATCAAAATAGATCCGGACACTATCTGTGGGGTGTGAGGCAAACGCAATATTCTGAGTAACATAAATCTCTATCTTCAACCGATTTATGTCAATAAAGGATATAACAGGCTGAGCTGGCTTCACATCCTGGTATTTTTCTATATAAACTTCTCCCACATAACCATCAAAAGGAGCTGTCAGACGAGTGTCTCCCAGTTCATTGGAAGCCGTATCGAAAGCAGTTTTGGCAGTAGTATAATCCGCCTTAGTCTTTTCATATGTACTCGCCGAAACATTATTCTTCTCATACAGCTTCTCTATCCGTTCAAATTCAGCTTTAGCTTGGTGATAGATGGCTTCAGCCCGTTCTTTGCGAATATGGAAATCACGCGGGTCTATTTCAGCAATAATACTGCCTTGTTTGTAATGGTTACCGGCATATACATCCAAACGATCAATAGGGCCTCCGACACGAAACGATAGCTCAGAGGTACGAAAAGGTTGTGCGATAAACGGGAACTCCGTTGTCTTGATCCCAGAGGCCGAAACTGCTTGTGCTGTCTTGACAATTAAGTCCTGACTCTGCTTACTGTCTTTATCCGTGCAAGAAAATAGCAACAGGAGAGCAGCTAATAATACACTTATCTTCATATCTTATCTTTTAAATTTTCGACAAAAATAGATAATCGGATAATTCAATAGGGGAGTAAAGATACTGAAGCCGGAAAACTGAAGGTTGAATCTGGAATATACCGGATGAACCAAGAAAGAGGTGGTCAGGAATCCTTGTTAAACAGGGTATGGTATAAAACAAGTCATCCCCTCCGGTCTTTCGACCGAAGGGGATGAACCATCTGAAAAAAACGGCGACTACCTACTCTCCCACTGTTACGCAGTACCATCGGCGTGATCAGGCTTAACTTCTCTGTT
>ENA-OQIF01000162-OQIF01000162.1-human-gut-metagenome-genome-assembly--contig:-NODE-162-length-36467-cov-4.992185_pt1 | contig 36467 bp, 32 predicted proteins | sample MGYA00242574_ERZ504738 | MGnify/ENA primary metagenome ERZ504738 (study PRJEB26092, sample SAMD00036437) | human gut metagenome | host: Homo sapiens | study: EMG produced TPA metagenomics assembly of...
TAGGAAACTGGCCTGGAGTAACAGTAGAAAAAAAAGAAGGAAAACTGAAAGGTCATAAAGATGTTATTATCATGGACCTTCCGGGAATTTATTCTTTGTCACCATATACATTAGAGGAAGTAGTGGCAAGAAATTATTTGATTGGAGAGAGACCTGACGCCATTATTAATATTGTAGATGGTACAAATATTGAGCGAAACTTATATTTGTCCACACAATTGATGGAACTTGGTATTCCGGTAATTATGGCAGTCAACATGGTAGATGTACTGCAAAAGAACGGAGACAAGATCTATACAGATAAGCTGAGCAAAGAGCTTGGCTGTGAAGTTATCGAGATTTCAGCATTAAAAGGAACAGGAATTCAGAAAGCTGCGGAGAAAGCAGTAGGGCTTGCGCAGAAGAAAAAAGCGATGACGCCGGTACATGCATTCTCAGAAGATGCTGAAAATACGATTAAGACAGTTGAAAACATGCTGACGGGAACTGTTCCGGAAGAACAGAAGAGATTCTTTGCAATCAAGCTGTTGGAAAAAGATGATAAAATTCAGGCACAGATGAAATCTGTTCCGGATGTATCCGCAGAGATTCAAAAAATGGAAGAATTGTTTGACGATGACACAGAAAGTATCATTACAAATGAGAGATACGTATATATTTCTTCTATTATTCATGACTGTGTCAAGAAGAATAAACAGAATAAGATGACAACATCAGATAAGATCGACCATATCGTGACGAACAGATGGCTTGCGCTTCCGATCTTTGCGGCGGTTATGTTCCTTGTATATTATATTTCGGTCACAACGGTTGGAACTTGGGTGACAGATTGGACCAATGATGTATTGTTCGGAGAAATCATTCCTCCTGCGATTGAAAAATTCCTGATCGGTATCGGCTGCGCAGGATGGCTTCAGGGATTGATTCTTGACGGTATTGTGGCTGGTGTAGGAGCAGTTCTTGGTTTTGTACCTCAGATGCTTGTGTTATTCTTGTTCCTTGCATTTTTGGAAGCGTGTGGATATATGGCGAGAGTTGCGTTTATCATGGATAGAATTTTCCGCAAATTTGGACTTTCCGGAAAATCATTTATCCCGATGCTGATCGGAAGCGGATGTGGTGTTCCGGGTATCATGGCGTCGAGAACGATTGAAAATGACCGTGACCGTAAGATGACAATCATGACAACAACATTTATTCCATGTGGAGCAAAACTTCCGATCATTGCATTGATTGCGGGAGCGTTGTTCGATGGCGCATGGTGGGTTGCACCAAGTGCTTACTTTGTTGGAATCGCAGCAATCATCTGTTCCGGTATCATTTTAAAGAAAACAAAGATGTTTGCGGGAGATCCGGCACCGTTTGTAATGGAACTTCCGGCGTATCACTGGCCAACAGTTGGAAACGTACTTAGAAGTATGTGGGAAAGAGGCTGGTCATTTATCAAAAAAGCAGGTACAATTATTCTGTTATCTACAATTGTATTGTGGTTCTTGATGAACTTTGGATGGGGTGACGGTACATTTGGTATGTTGGAGGCAGAACAATTGAACGACAGTATTTTAGCTCACATCGGAAGTGTGATTGCACCGATCTTTGTACCTCTTGGATGGGGCGACTGGAAAATGGCAGTTGCGGCAGTTACAGGATTGATTGCTAAAGAAAATGTAGTTGGTACATTTGGTATTTTATTTGGATTTGCGGAGGTAAATGCAGACAACGGTATCGAGATCTGGGGACAGCTTGCAGGAAGTATGACAGCGGTTGCGGCTTACTCATTCTTAGTGTTCAACCTTCTTTGTGCGCCTTGCTTTGCGGCGATGGGAGCAATTAAAAGAGAGATGAATAATGCAAAATGGTTCTGGTTTGCAATCGGATACCAGACAGGTCTTGCATACATTGTTTCACTTTGCATCTACCAGATTGGAACACTGATCAGCACCGGAACATTCGGCGCTGGAACTGTAGTAGCGTTTATATTAGTAATTGGGTTTATTTATCTGCTTGTCAGACCATACAAAGAAAGCAAGACATTAAATGTCAATATGAAAGGTATGGTAGGAGCAAGATAATTGACAGACCGATTGATTTTGAAATGGAGGCGGTAATATGGGAACAGCAGTTGTTGGCATTGCGTTAGCTGGAATCGTAGCACTGATTATCAGAAAAATGATTCGAGATAAGAAGAACGGAAAATCAATTCAATGTGGTGGAGACTGTAAACACTGTGGAGGACATTGTCACTAAAGATGAGGAGTGAGACTGGATGCAGAAGGAGGCTATCATTCAAAAACTGAAAGAACGAGGATGCAGAATTACAAAGCAGAGATTGATGTTGCTTGATATTATTATGGAGGAAGATTATTCCTGCTGTAAGGAAATCTATTACCGCGCATCGCAGTTAGATCCTCAGATTGGGATTGCGACGATATACAGAATGGTAAATACATTAGAGGAGATCGGAGCGATCAGCAGAAAAAACATGTATAGGATTTCGGATGTATGTGAGTGTGACGGTCAGAATGGATGTGTGATTGAGTTTGAAGATCATTCTGTGTGCCGGCTGTCATCAAACAAGCTTCAGTCGGTGATGCTTGCGGGACTGAAGGCATGCGGTTATGTGAATGAACAGAAAATTAAACACATTGCCTTGCAGCCATGCCCACATATGTAGGAGAAAAGGAGAATGACACAGTCTTGGAGTACTGGACGGTGGCATTCTCCTTTTTGCTGTAGAGAAAATAAATGATAAAATTTATCGATAGTGTAAAAAAAACTGGAATTTGTCGAATCATGGGAATATAATCAATGGATAAAATTATTCTAGGAGGTATTTATGATGTTAGATTGTTTAAAAGGTATCAATTTTAAGAAAACAGGTATTTTTGCAGCAGGTGTGTTATTTGGGACAGCAGGAATCAAGCTATTATCAAGCAAAGATGCAAAGAAACTTTATACAAATGGAACGGCAGCGGTGCTTAGAGCAAAAGAATGTGTCATGAAGACTGCAACTACTATTCAGGAGAATGCAGAAGACATCTACGAAGAGGCAAAAGCAATCAATGAAGAAAGAGCAGTAAAAGAAGAGCAGGAGTTTGAAGAGACACAGACAGAAGAAATTACGGAAGAAGCTGTGGAAGAGACAGTGGCAGAATAGAGGCGACAGCAAGTGAGATTTATCATAAAACATGAGATGAAAGGCAGAATGCGAATTCATCTTCTGCAAAACAGAATGACTTATGAGCAGGCAGATATTTTGCTGTATTTTTTAACCAACATGAAAACGGTTTCATCAGCGAAAGTGTATGAGCGCACGCAGGATGCTGTCATTCGCTATACCGGTGACCGAGAGGTCATTATAGAAGAAATGAAGAGATTTTCTTATGAAAAGACGGAGGTGCCGGCGGGACTTTTAGAAAATTCCGGCAGGGCGTTAAACGCTGCTTATCAGGAAAAGTTAATCAATAAAGTTTTGTTCCGGTATGCAAGAAAATGGTTTCTTCCATATCCGGTAAATGCCCTTTATACGGCGGCAATATCGTTAAAGTATATTTATAAGGGTTTAAAGGTGTTGTGTAAAGGAAAGATTGAAGTTCCGGTTCTTGACGCAACAGCGATTGGGGTTTCCATTTTACGAAATGATATTGATACGGCAGGTTCGGTCATGTTCCTGCTGGGAATCGGAGAAATTTTAGAAGAATGGACACATAAAAAATCAGTGGATGATCTTGCGAGAACAATGTCGTTGAATGTGGGGAAAGTATGGCTTAAACAGGGGGAACAAGACATTCTTGTTCCGGTGTCTGATATTCAGGCAGGAGATCAGGTTGTTGTACATATGGGAAATGTCATTCCGTTTGACGGCACAGTGGCAGATGGTGAGGCGATGGTCAATCAGGCGTCTCTTACCGGAGAATCTCTACCGGTAAGAAAAGTACAAGGAAGTTCTGCGTATGCAGGAACCGTGGTGGAAGAAGGCGAAGTGACGATTACGGTCAAAGCAGTGGGCGGCTCCAGCCGATTTGAAAAAATAGTCACAATGATCGAGGAGTCGGAGAAGCTGAAATCTGCATTGGAAGGCAAGGCGGAGCATCTGGCGGATAAACTTGTGCCGTATACACTTGCGGGCACAGCGCTGACCTATCTTTTGACACGTAATATCACGAAAGCACTGTCCGTATTGATGGTCGATTTTTCCTGTGCATTAAAGCTTGCGATGCCGATTTCTGTCCTTTCAGCGATTCGAGAAGCAGGCGTGCATAATATTACAGTAAAAGGCGGTAAGTTTTTAGAGGCAGCGGCAGAGGCGGATACGATTGTGTTCGACAAGACAGGAACACTCACAAAAGCAAAGCCTACTGTAGTGGATGTCGTTTCGTTCAATGGAGAAGATCCGGATGAACTACTTCGGATTGCAGCATGCATGGAAGAACATTTTCCGCATTCTATGGCAAAAGCAGTCGTGAACGCTGCCAAGAAGAAAAATTGGATCATGAGGAAATGCATTCGAAAGTGGAATACATGGTTGCACACGGAATTTCCACGATGATCAATGAGAAAAAGGCAATTATCGGAAGCTATCATTTTGTCTTTGAGGATGAAAAATGTATGATCCCAGAGGGGAAAGAAGCGCTTTTTGCATCACTTCCGGTGGAATACTCTCATCTGTATCTTGCGATTGAAAAAGAATTGGCAGCAGTCATCTGCATTGAAGACCCTCTCCGAGAGGAGGCGGCAGATGTCATTGAAATACTGCGAGAATCAGGCATTTCAAAGATCGTGATGATGACAGGGGACAGCGAGCACACTGCGGCAGCGATTGCAAGAAGAGTCGGTGTAGATGAATATTATTCAGAAGTACTTCCGGAAGATAAGGCTGATTTTGTGGAAAAAGAAAGGGCAAAAGGCAGAAAAGTCATCATGATCGGAGATGGCATCAACGACTCACCGGCGCTTTCGGCTGCTGATGTAGGAGTCGCAATCAGTGACGGAGCAGAGCTTGCAAGAGAAATTGCGGACATTATGATTGGTGCAGAAAACTTATATGAACTTGTAATATTAAAGCAGTTGAGCGATGGACTGATGAAACGAATCAAAAGAAATTACCGATTTATTGTTACTTTTAATGCAGGACTGATTTTACTTGGGGTGAGTGGAATCTTACAGCCGACTACGTCAGCATTGTTCCATAATATGTCAACACTTGGAATCAGCCTGAAGAGTATGCAGGATTTGCTGTAGTCACATACCAGGAGGCGAAAAGATATGAAAAAACATAGATTTTGGGCATGGGCAATGATAGGATGCCTTTTTATGACATTGTACACAGGATATAAACACAAATAGTGGTGCAGTGGCTATGTGAGAAAGTTTCTCACATAGCCGTTTTTGCGTGTATTTGCATTGACAGAATTGAAAATAAGGAATAGTATAACAGTGTTATACAACATTGTTACATGGAGGCATGCATGAAGAAAAGTAAAAAGAATACATTAGATAGAATATTAGATGCAGGAGAGCAGGAATTTTTGGAAAAAGGATTTCAGGCAGCATCGTTTCGTAATATTGTCAAAAATGCAGGTGTGACGACAGGTGCATTTTATGGGTATTACAAAAGCAAAGAAGAATTGTTTGAGGCGCTTGTGAAAGAGCCGGCAGATTTTTTTATGAATGAATATAAAAAGGTACAGTATCGTTTTAAGGAGCTGACACCAAAGGAGCAGGAAGAAGAAGTGGGAGAAGCATCCGGTCAGTGGATGCTTTGGATCGTTGATTATCTGTATGAGCACGCGAATGCATTTCATCTCATCGTAAAATGTGCAGAAGGAACCAAATATGAGAATTTTGTGCATGAGCTGGTAGAGATTGAAGTAGAGGCAACGCATGATTTTATAAATATTATGCAAAAGAGTGGGAAAGAGGTACGTCATGTAGATCCGAGACTCGAGCATATTTTGGTTAGTGGTATGTTTGCTGCGTTTTTTGAGATTATTATTCATAAGATGCCGAAAGAACAGGCGAAAATCTATGTGAAGGAATTGCAACAATTTCAATTCGCAGGATGGATGAAAATTATGGGGCTTTAGAGCTCTATAATTTTTCGACATGAGTTAGAATAGACTAACGTTTGGAAATGGAGGGATTGACGTGAAGAAACAGTCAAATTTGTCAAGGCTTATGGAGTATGCAGGTTCATACAGGTATTTGACGTATACATCGTGGGGGTTATCTGCTGTATCAGCGTTTATTACGCTTGTACCGCTATGGTATATTTGGAGAATTGCCGGGGAAGTACTACGTGAAGCGCCGGATTTTTCAAATGCAGAGCATCTGGCAAGGAATGGAATTATGGCGGTTGTATTTTCAATACTTTCAGTTGTAGTTTACATGGGAGCATTGATGTGTTCTCATTTGTCGGCATTTCGTGTGAAGACAAACCTGATGTTGGCGATGACGCATCATATTCAAAAATTTCCGCTTGGATTTATGAATCATTTTGGCAGCGGGAATATGAGGAAAATTATAAATGAATCAAGCGGGGCGGCGGAGACGTATCTGGCACATCAGCTTCCGGATAAATGCAGTGCACTTGCAACACCGATAGGACTGATAGTCTTATTGCTTCTGTTTGACTGGAGAATGGGATTATTAAGTCTTGCCCCGGTTGCACTTGGATTTCTGGTTATGTCGAGTATGACGGGAGAAAATATGCAGAAGAAAATGAAAGAATATCAGGATGCACTTGGAGATATGTCAAATGAGGCAGTGGAATATGTGCGTGGGATTCCAGTAGTAAAGACATTTGGGCAGACTGTATTTTCTTTTAAACGTTTCAAAGGAGCGATTGACCGTTATCAGATATGGGTTATTTCGTATACAAAGCAACTGAGACTTCCTATGATGGTTTATACCACCGTAATTAACAGTGTATTTGTATTTCTGACGGCAGCTGCACTTGTAATGACAGCGGAACAGATTACGGATACATTTTTATTGAATCTGATTTTTTATATTATTATTACACCTGTTATTTCGCTCACTTTGACAAAAATAATGTTTCAAAGTGAAAATGAAATGGTTGTCAGTGATACGATGAAACGAATTGACAGTATACTGAAGATGGAACCGCTCGCTCAAAGCACACATCCCCAAAAACCGAAAGATGGGTCTGTAATAGTAGAGGATGTAATGTACAGTTATGACGGAAAGAAAAATGCATTAGAGCATATTTCCATGAAGCTCCAATCAGGACAGACAGTGGCTTTCGTAGGACCGTCTGGTGGTGGAAAAACAACGTTGGCAAATCTGATTTCCAGATTTTTTGATGCACAAAAGGGTAATATCTATATTGGGGGGATAAATGTAAAAGACATTGCAAAAGAAGATTTGATGAATACAGTTTCTTTTGTGTTTCAAAACAGCCGGCTGATAAAAGGAACGATTTTGGAAAATGTGCGAATGGCCAGACCGAACGCAACAAAAGAAGAAGTTCTTGAGGCGTTGCAAAAGGCTCAGTGCATGGATATTGTTCAAAAATTTCCTCTGGGGATTGAAACGATTATCGGAACCAATGGGGTATATCTCTCCGGTGGGGAACAACAGAGAATTGCAATTGCGCGTGTCATTTTGAAAAATACGCCGATTATTATTTTGGATGAGGCAACAGCATTTGCAGATCCGGATAATGAAAATAAAGTGCAGAAGGCATTCGCAGAGCTTGCAAAAGACAGAACCGTCATTATGATTGCGCATAGATTGTCAACAATCGTGGATGCAGACTGCATTTACGTATTGGAAGATGGAAAACTGAAAGAACATGGAACCAGTCGGGAGTTACTTGCCCAGAATGGAATTTTCAAAAAAATGTGGGAAAATTATAAGACATCTGTACAGCGGAAAGTAGAGAGGGAGGCATTGTTATGATTCAAAAATTACAAAAGAAATTTGCTCTGTCGGAGCAAGGAGCTAAAGACCTTGTAAAAGGTGTTCTGAGTTGTGCACTGCAAAATATTTCGTTTATGTTTCCGGTGGGAATACTTTACTGCCTTGTGTCAGATTTGCTCCAAGGGATACATCCTATAGAACGTTTTGGCTTTTATGTAGCAGGGTGCGTGATAAGTCTGCTGCTGATTTTTGGAACGACATATATCCAGTACAATGCTACATATCTTGCCACATATGTGGAGAGCGGTGTGAGAAGAATTGCGTTAGCGGAAAAACTTCGAAAGATTCCACTTTCTTTTTCGGGAAGAAAGATCTTGCAGATCTCACAAGTACTATTATGGCAGACTGTACATTTCTGGAAACGGCATTTTCTCATTTTATACCGGAACTGTTTGGCTCTGTCATTTCCACGATACTGATCGGAACTAGTCTCTTTGTGGTTGATTGGAGGATGGCGTTTGCATCTCTTTGGGTTGTGCCGGCAGCGTTTTTAATTATAATTTTTTCAGCAAAAAGGCAGGAGTATATAAATGCGAAAACGATGTCAGTAAAAATGACATGTGCAGATGGAATTCAGGAATATATTGAAACAATACAGGACTTAAAAGCAAATAATGCAGAAGAAAAATATCTGAAGGGACTGGATGAAAAAATACAGGCCGTTGAGAGGAGAACGGTTATCGGTGAGTTTTCAACAGCAGCATTTGTTATACTTGCGACATTTGTATTGAAATTTGGCATTGCAACGACGGCATTTGCAGGAACTATTCTTTTGGCAAATGGCACATTGAATATTTTGAAGTTCTTTATGTTTTTACTGGTTGTATCTAGGTTGTATGATCCACTGCAGGGAGCGCTGCAGAATTTGGCGGCAGTGATTGCAACAAAAACAAATGTTGCAAGAATGAATGAAATATTGGATGCCGAAGTACAGGAAGGGGAAAAGGTTCTTTCTAATATAGGAAGTGATATAACATTTGATCATGTAGGATTTTCTTATAATAATGAAGAAAATATTTTAAAAGAATGTTACATTTACGGCAAAACAGGGTGAAGTCACAGCGCTTGTGGGACCGTCCGGCGGAGGAAAAACAACAGTATCACGTCTTGCGGCAAGATTTTGGGATGCGAGCTGCGGGAGGATTACGGTAGGAGGTATGGATATCTTAAACACAGATCCTGAGACCTTGCTTTCTCTTTACTCGATTGTATTTCAGGACGTTACATTATTTAATAATACAATTTTGGAAAATATCCGAATTGGAAAGAAAGATGCTACGGATGCAGAGGTGATTGCGGCGGCAAAGCTTGCCAATGTAGATGTATTTGCAGAGAAACTGCCGGATAAATGGAATAGCCAGATTGGAGAAAACGGATGTGAGTTATCAGGCGGAGAACGTCAGAGAATCTCCATTGCAAGAGCATTTTTAAAAAATGCACCGATTATTCTGTTGGATGAGGCGACGGCATCATTGGACGTTGAGAATGAGAATTTGATTCAGTCTGCATTGTCACGTTTGATTCAAGATAAAACGGTTCTTGTCATTGCTCATAGGATGCGTACGGTCGCCGGAGCTGATAAGGTTGTGGTGCTTTCCGACGGGATCGTAGTAGAAGAGGGAGCACCGGATGAATTAATTCGAAAGAAGGGTATGTATGCCCATATGGTAAAAGTGCAGACGGAGAGTCAGGGGTGGAAATTAAAATAAGAGGCATATATTATTTATATTTGCAGCAATCAAAATTTTATGATAATAGAGCTGACAATACATTTCTACTTTTGGCAAATCGGTTTTAATCATGAATAATTTGATTTGGCTCACTGAATTCGATTGATTCCAACAAATAATGAGTTTAAAATGAATGTTCATGTTTTAAAAAAGACAATCATAGAGATATAGAAAAAGGATTAAAACCATTTTTAGTAATTGCCACTGCTGATAGTATTAGCTGGGATGCTTATCGTGAATTCATGAAAAAAGTGTAGTGAACGGGTTGAAGGGGCTATCAGTTAATGATAAGCTCCCTTCTCATTCTCTTTGTATTTATGAGCTGCAGGATCGATTCAAGTGTTCGATAGAATATTTACAACACTTCATCTAAATCTTTTTGCATTCGCAATCCTTCATGAATCAAACAACCGAAAATGATAATTAGAATTCCCAGTGTTAGATTTATACCATCGATCAGAACAAAACTTCCATAGCTAAAAATCTCAATTCCAGAAGAATGATAACCTGGAAGACGCGGAAACAAAACGGAAGATGCCAGGAACAGCCAACCAATCATCTGAACACAGAGGCCCAACGATTTGTATAATGCCGACTGTGGAAATAAGTCCGGTCATGAATAGCGCAAGGAATAAAAGAATACGCATGCGTGTTGAAAATGTTTTCGAATGTTTATAAGAAATATTTGTATCAAAATCATTTGGTTTCATCTTTCGGTTCTCCTCCCTGTGTTTTGTCATCTTTTATAAATTCCAATATGCCACCGGGCTGGCAGTCTAATACGTCACAAATCGCATTGAGTGTAGAGAAGCGTATTGCACTGATCTTCCCGGTTTTTATTTTTGAAAGATTTACATTTGTAACTCCGACTTTGGTGGAAAGTTCGTTCAGACTCATCTTGCGGTCCGCCATGATTCGGTCTAGTCTTAAAATGATTGCCATGTAGTTAATCTCCTTTATAAAGTCTCGTCCACTTCTTTTGAAGTTCAATTCTGTATTTGATATCTCCATTGTATGCCTGTAATAAATGTTTGTCAACTAAAATTTAATGATAAACATTAAAAATGATAAAATTCTTGACATGAAATAAAAGTTAGCATATACTAATCCATGTATTTTAAATGAAAATGCTTATCAATATCAAAAATGGAGAGCAAAATGGTGGACATAAATAATAAGAGAGAAAAGGAAAAAAAAACGACTGCGTGTGATGATTGAGGTGTATTGTCGCGGAAAACACAAGCACAAGGGAGAACTCTGTCCGGAATGTCAGAAACTGTTGGACTATGCGTTGCTCCGAACGGAAAAATGTCCGTTCATGGAGACAAAGACATTTTGCAGTGCCTGCAAAGTGCATTGTTATTCAAAAGAGATGCAGGAAAAGATCAAAGAAGTTATGAAGTATGCAGGACCGAGAATGTTGTTTTATCATCCATTTCAGGCGCTGGACCATATGTGGGTGACAATGAAAGGAAAATAAAAAAGAGATAGGAGAAGAAAAATGAATAAGAAGAAAATTATTGATAAGTTGTTGATTGTTTCGATTGTAGTGATGGCGGTCAGCGGTTTTTTTGATAAGACCGACAGGAGAGATGATGGCAGTCATTGTTATGCATAAGCTTTCGGCGGTTATTTTTTGCGTATTGGGGATAGCCCATGCTGTGCAATATAAGACTAAGAAAAGGAGGGGAAAGCAATATGTTTCATAAGAGGTTGATCAAAGAATTTAGAGAAAATCAGAAAAACATTTGGGGGATGGTTCTTACACAGTGGGTCATGCTCATTGCAAATGTTGTGCTGATGCTCCAGACAGCTACATTTATAGCTGGAATGGTTCGTGGAGAAAATCTGCAAAACCAAAGTATCAGGCTGCTTGTGACGTTGGCAGTTGTTGGGGTTGTACGAAGCTTGATGTCGCTGCTCAACAGCAAGCTGTCATTTGAGGCATCGAAGCAGGTGAAAGCGAGACTTCGAACGATGGTGTATGAGAAAATGATGCGGCTTGGGAGCAGTTATAAAGAATATTTTCAGACATCTGAGGTGGTGCAGATCACCACGGAAGGTGTGGAACAGTTGGAAATTTATTTTGGAAAATACATGCCACAGTTTTTCTACAGCATGCTTGCACCGGTCACACTATTTGTCATTGTAGGAACGATGAGCCTGAAAGTGGCGGTCGTGCTTTTAATCTGTGTTCCGTTGATTCCGCTTTCAATTGTAGCAGTTCAGAAATTTGCGAAAAAGATGCTTGCAAAATATTGGGGAACATACACGGAGATGGGAGATTCCTTTTTGGAGTGCCTTCAGGGACTTACGACATTGAAAATTTATCAGGCAGATGAGCGTTATGCAAAAAGAATGGATGAGGAAGCGGAAAAATTTCGTAAAGTAACGATGCGCGTGCTCATCATGCAGTTAAATTCCATCAGTATTATGGATTTGGTAGCCTACGGTGGGGCAGCAGTCGGTATCATCTTGAGTATTTTAGAGTATCAAAAAGGTGTAATCGGACTGGCGCAATGTTTCTTCATTATTATGATCTCAGCCGAGTTTTTCCTGCCGCTTCGTTTGCTTGGTTCCTTCTTCCACATTGCGATGAATGGAAATGCTGCAGCGGATAAGATTTTCCGGTTGGTAGATTTAGAAGAAGATCAAGGAGAAAAATCTGCCGAAATGGAAGGGGAATCTGATGAGATTGCGTTTTCAAATGTAAGTTTTTCCTATGAGGCAAAGAAAAAGGTGCTGGAAGGTATCAGTTTCCGGGCAGGTCATGGATTGACTGCATTGGTCGGGGAATCCGGTTGCGGAAAGAGTACAACTACGCTGCTTTTAATGGGAGACAGAAGGGCAGATGAGGGACAGATTTTTATCGGAGATATGCCAATTGACAAAATGGACTTGAAAGCACTTCGAAGAAAGATTACCCGTATCCGACATGACAGTTATCTGTTTGCAGGAACAATTCGGGAAAACCTTCTCATGGGAAAAGAAGATGCGACAGAAACACAGATGAAAGAGGCGCTTCGCGAGGTGAATCTGTCGGATTTTGTGGAAAAAAGCGGAGGGCTGGATTTTGTTCTCCTTGAGAAAGCGTCTAATCTTTCGGGCGGGCAGAAGCAAAGGCTGTCTCTTGCAAGGGCGCTTTTGCATGACACGCCAATCTACATATTTGATGAGGCAACTTCTAATGTAGATGTGGAAAGTGAAAATGATATTATGGCGGTTGTGAGAAAACTGGCAAAAACAAAAACAGTTCTTTTGATCTCACACAGACTTGCGAATGTTGTGTCTGCGGATCAGATATATGTGCTAAAAGACGGAATGATTGTGGAAAAAGGACAGCACGAAGCGCTTTGCAAAGAAGATGGATACTATCACAGATTATTCAGACAGCAGAGCGCATTGGAGCAATTTGGAAAGGGGGCGGTTGCCAATGAATAAAAACAGAAATGGATTTCAGGTGATGCTTGGTCTGATTGGTATGATCAAACCCCTTCTCGGAGTGATGTGTATTGCGATCATCATGGGATGTATCGGAAATTTGATGGCGATTTTTATTACGATTCTCGGAGGAGCGGCAATTGGAAATCTGCTTGGAGAAGTGACTGGCATTTCCATGAAAATGATATTCTTGCTGCTTGTTGTATTTGCGGTATTGCGAGGAGTACTTCGCTATGCGGAACAGGCAAGTAACCATTATATTGCATTTAAATTACTTGCCAGAATCCGTCATCAGATATTTGCCTCTTTGAGAAAATTGGCTCCGGCAAAGCTGGATGGCAAAGAAAAGGGGAATCTGATTTCGATTATCACAAGCGATATTGAACTTTTGGAAGTGTTCTATGCACACACGATTTCACCGATTGCAATTGCGGCAATCACGTCGCTTGTGATGGTTGTATTTATCGGACAGTTCCATGTGGGACTGGGAGTATTGGCGGCGGTGTTCTATCTGCTTGTCGGAGTGGTTGTTCCGGTGGTGAACAGTAAAGCAGGACAGAAACACGGGCAAAAATACCGCAGTATTTATGGAAAATTAAATACAACTGTTTTGGATAATCTGTATGGATTAGACGAAATTTTACAGTATGAAAAGCAGAAAGAACGTCAGGAAAAAATGGATGCGTTCACGGAGCATCTGGAGCAGGTGAATGCAACTTTGAAAAAACAGGAGGCAGTACAGAGAATCAGTACAGATACGGTTATTCTTGTCGCAGGAGTGTGCATGACATTATATAGCGGTCTTTTGGCATCGAACGGGGTGATCATCACCGGAAATGCAATTATCTGTATCATCGCCATGATGAGTTCATTTGGACCGACAGCGGCATTGTCCGCACTTTCAAACAACCTGAACCAGACGCTTGCAAGTGGAAATCGTGTATTGAACCTGCTTGCCGAGGAACCGGTTGTGATGGATGTGGAAAGTAATGTGGGAGTTCCGGATGAAGATATTCGTATTTCAAATGTGACGTTCACATACCCGGAAGACAAAAAAGAAGAGAAACCAATTTTGAAAAATTTCTCATTGGATATCCGCAAAAATACGATTCATGGTATTCTCGGAAGAAGCGGATGTGGAAAATCAACGTTGTTAAAGCTGCTTATGCGGTTTTATGAGACAGATTCCGGCAGTGTCAGCTATGGAACGCGCAACGTAAACGAGATTGACACAGGGCATTTGCGAAATCATATTTCCTATGTGACGCAGGAAACCTTCTTGTTCCAGGACACAATTGAAAATAATATCAAGGTGACGAAGGCGGATGCGACAAGAGAAGAGGTGATTGAGGCTGCGAAAAAGGCAGCAATTCATGATTTATCGATTCCCTGCCACAGGGGTATGATACAAAGCTTGGGGAACTCGGAGATTCGGTATCGGGAGGAGAACGCCAGAGAATCGGAATTGCGAGGGCATTTCTTCATGATGCCAAGACTATTCTGCTGGATGAGCCTACAAGCAATATTGACAGCCTGAATGAAGGAATTATCTTGAAAAGCTTGTTGGAAGAGCGGAAAGATAAGACAATTGTACTTGTGTCTCATCGCAAATCGACAATGTCGATTGTGGACGAAGTGACACAGATGTAAAAAAGATTGCGCAGTAGCGCAATCTTTTTAATACCTAGACTTGTGATTCGCTCTTTATAATTTTCTTGAAATTAATATAAAACAACGTGGCAGTTGTGAGAATTGCAATGGCATCTGCAATTGGTTCCGCCAAAAAGACTGCTTTGACATTGTCCTCCATGAATGCCGGCAAAATATAAATAAGTGGAATCAGCACAAGTATCTTTCGGAATACGGCAAGGAATGCACTGATTTTAGAATTTCCGAATGCTATAAATGTTTGCTGGCAGGAAACCTGAACGCCCATAAGGAAGATACATGCCAGATAAATGCGAAGCGCCCATTGTGACAATTCTGCCAACTGCGGATCGCTTGTGAATATAGATACAAATATCGACGGCGCAAACTCGGCAATGAGCCAAATGATTGTGGCATAGACAACACACGAGATGGTCTGCAGTTTGAATGCCTGCTTGATTCGGTCTATTTTTTTCGCACCATAATTATAGCTGATAATCGGTTGACCACCCTGAGTGATTCCCTGCAGTGGAAGCATTGCAAACTGCATGATGCTTGATAGAATCGTCATGGCGCCGACTGCCAGGTCACCTCCGTATTTCAGCAGAGAAGAATTAAAGCAAAGAACAAGCACACTTTCAGTAGCCTGCATTGCAAATGGAGCAATTCCGAGTGCTGCGCAAGGTAAAAAGACAGAAGCTTTTATTTTAAATTTTTCTTCTTGATACGAAGAATCGTGTTTTTGCCACATAAGAATTTCAGCGCCCAGACAGCACTTAACGCCTGTGAGAGAACGGTGGCGACAGCAGCGCCTTGTACACCCATGTTGAAACCGAAGATGAAAATAGGGTCCAAAATAATATTTGTGACAGCGCCGATAATGACTGTCATCATACTAATCGTAGAAAATCCCTGTGCGGAGATAAAGGCATTCATTCCTAAAGTAAGCTGTACAAAAATCGTACCGATAGCATAGATTGTCATATAACTTTTGGCGTAGGAAATTGTATTTTCACTGGCGCCAAATAAATAAAGCAGCGGTTCTTGAAAAACCAGCACAGTGACCGTTAGAATAATGGAGACAATGACCAGCGCCGAAAAACTGTTTCCCAAAATCTTTTCGGCAGTGTCATTGTCTTTTTTTCCCATGTAGATACTGGCTCTTGGCGCACCGCCCATTCCCATCAGATAAGCGAATGCGGAGATGATCATAATAATCGGGAAACAGACACCGACCCCTGTAAGTGCAGCGGAACCAACTTCCGGAATGTGTCCGATATACATACGGTCAACCATATTGTAAAGTGCGTTGACTACTTGGGAAGTAATAGCCGGAACTGCCAGAACAAGTAAAAGATGTCGGACTGGTTCGTTCCCTAAGTCTACCTCTCTAGACATTGTTTTTTTCATGTTGTGTTTCATTCCTTTCTTTAAAACGTGTCAAAATTTTCGTCATTGTAGCTTCAACCTGTTGAAGTTCTTCTTTGGAAATATCTTGTAAAACTTCATTGTTCATCTTTGTGACTTCCTCGTTCAGCTTTTGAATGACAGGAGCTGCCTGAGGAGAAAATGAAAGTCGTTGGATACGTTTATCAGCGTCATCTTTTGCACAAATAATGTATCCTTTCTCAACTAATACATCAATACTCCTGCTGATCAGCCCTTTGGATACGCCGAGAATCGTACATAACTGACTGCTTGTATTGATGGAGGGATTATTGGAAAGAAGAATCAGGATGGAAATTTCATTTGGAGAAAAATTCTCATTTGTAAATTTCAAATTCAATTCATTTGCATATACTCGGCGAATTTGATTAAAGTATCCGAGCATCTCTTCCACGGTTTGTCTCATATCCACCTCCGATTTCTAAAAAAGTTTACTTGTAAACAAAATATAGTATAGAACTGAATGCAAAACGTGTCAATGCGTTATTGAGCAATTTTATTGATAATTTGTCTTGACTTATAGGATAAAATTAGATATTATAAACGTAAGTTAGAAATAACTAACTCAAGGAGGAAATATGAGCAGAGAAATATTTGAAATCGTTCAGGGAATGGATTTGAAAAATATCGAGACGCAATTGGCATTACAATGTGCGCCGCTTATCACAGGATTAAAAATTTCTAATATGTTGATTGTTTCAAACAAAGATGAAAAATTAGTGCGGATAATTTTAAAAAGAACAGGTATTTCTTGCTATCGTCTTTTACAGAATGAAAAGAAGATCACGCTTCTTTTGTTCCGCAGAAATCAATTGGAGAAATTTTTGGAGAGAGAGGATGTAAGCGAGGTACTCCGCGAAGAAGGGTATGTCGAAATCCAGCTTGGAAGAATCCTCAGTATTTTTCAGATGCGCTATCGGGCATATATGAATGGTTCAAAAATATTTCCGCATGAGATGGGGCTGCTTTTAGGGTATCCGGTGGAAGATGTGACTGGTTTTATGGTGCATGGAGGAAAGAATTCTCTGTATTCCGGATATTGGAAAGTTTATGCAGACGTCGCAAAAAAACTTGAGATTTTCAAGCAGTTTGAGATGGCAAAAGAGATGCTCATCCGGCTTGTTTCAAGCGGTGTCAGTATGGAAGAAATTATAGGATATTATAATGAAAATATACTGCAGACAGCGGTGGTATAGGAGGTATGAAAGATGAGCAGAATCAATGTTGTATATTGGTCACAGACAGGTAACACAGAAGAGATGGCTGAGGCAATCGGAAAAGGAATCACACAGGCAGGAGGAGAAGCAGTTGTGTCTGAAGTTAGCGCAATTTCTCCGGATGTGTTGAAAGATGAGAATGTGTTCGCTCTTGGCTGCCCGGCAATGGGAGCAGAAGTGCTTGAGGAAGCTGAGATGGAACCGTTTGTCGAAGCAGTAGAAAGCTTTGCGGCAGGCAAGAAAATCGCGTTGTTTGGTTCCTACGGCTGGGGAGACGGAGAATGGATGCGTGACTGGGTAGAGCGTATGCAGAATGCAGGAGCAGAGATTGTAAACGGAGAAGGTTTGATCTGTCAGGAAGCACCGGATGATGAAGTGCTTGCCGCGTGTGAAGAACTTGGAAAGCAGCTTGTGCAATAGAGGGAAAACAGGGCGTCGCAAGAGGTGACGACGTCCTCTTCTGAAAAGAAAGGAGATTTCTATGAGTGTTGTGATTGTTGGCGGACATGACCGTATGGTCTGTCAGTATAAAAAAATATGTAAAGGGTATAAATGCAAAGCGAAAATATTTACGCAGATGTCGGCAAACTTAAGTGAGCAGATCGGAAGTCCGGATTTACTGATTCTGTTTACCAACACAGTGTCGCACAAGATGGTAAAATGCGCGATTACCGAGGCGGAAAAATGTAATGCAGAAATCGTGCGCTGCCATACAAGCAGCAAAAGTGCGTTGAATGAAATTCTTCAAAATGCATGCGTGGGATAATGAAAATCTAACATGAGAGAGTTGTTAGTTGAGTGAATGAAAATGCTCGGACGAGGTGAAACGGTTCGGGCATTTTGCTGTACTTAAGGTAGAAAAATTTACAACGTTATGGTAATATTGGGGTGACTGGTTTTAATGAAAAATAGAGGTGCAGATATGGAAGAAACAGGAATTGACGGAGAAGTTTTGAGAGAAATTTGTGATTTGGCAGAGAAATATCATATTCAAAAAGTGATTTTGTTTGGTTCACGAGCAAGAGGCGACTTTAAGAGAACAAGTGATATTGATTTGGCGGTAGAAGGTGGCGAAGTGGAAAGTTTTGCGAATTGAAAAGAGAAGTGGAAACAAGATGGCTTTAGATTACACATATTTTTCCGGCGTAGAAGATGGCATCTCATCTGCATTTGAAAAGTTAGCAGAAGTTTTTGAATATCAGGTGTTTGAGCTGTGTGTCGGTGAAGAGTATCTGATTCCTTATATGATGAATGACGCGGTGGAGAATTATTTGATTTTAAAAGGCTGTCAGATGACAGGAAGCTATCTGCGCGATGATGCGCTTGAAGTGAGTGGAAAACTTGCAATCGAGGAAGACAGGTATGTCTTGAGTGTGAGGCAAGGGGAGGAAAATGCATTCACGCTCTGTTTTCAGGAACTTGAAGAAAAGATACAGTGTTTTCAGTATCACAGGATTGGTCATTTCTGGGTAGAGGGGCAGGAGCATTGGAGACAGCTTGTCTATATCATTGGGACAATTTATGAGAAATACAGTTATCTGGGAGAGCGCTATTGCAATGAAGGAGAGAAAGCACTGATGCGGCTTGTTGAATTTCCGCCGTTTCGAATGTGGTCACCAGTTCACGAATCATTGGAGGATAAATATCCGGCGACTTATGAGGGGATTGACTGTATGGAGCGGCTTGCAAGAAAAGCGGATGACCGTGGATATATAAAGTGGATTCGTCTTTACCGGAGATTTCCGAGTCGAGTACTCGAGAGGCTGCTCGGGAGGAGGCTTTTGAGCCCGAAGAGGCAGAAACTATATGAGACCATTTGTCAGGAAGTGCAAGCGGCATCGGAAATTTATCCGCAGCGGGATTACGGTGAGGAGTTGAATTGTAGGATTCAAAAGAAGAGAACAGAAATTCATGCGAAAATGCTTGAAGATGGATTTGAGGGAATGTATCCGGAATACTATAAGAAACAGATGCAGATTACTGTCACGGAAGAACATCCATTTACCGTATCGATGTTGGAATTTGAAGATTTTGTATTTCGTGTGCAATTCATGGTATCAAAATGTGGAAAACATGTTAAAATAGGAAAAAACTGTGGATTTTTTCGCGGATTAGGAAGAATAGGACAGATTGAAAGGGAAGAAACATGAGAAAAAAGGAATTAGCCTTGGAAGTAATAGAACGTTTGAAAAAGGAATATCCGGATGCAGACTGCACACTTGACTATGATGAAGCGTGGAAGCTGCTTGTCGGTGTCAGGCTGGCAGCGCAGTGTACCGATGAGAGAGTTAATATCGTTGTGGGAAAATTATACGAGAAATACCCGGATGTGAACGCATTGGCGGCTGCAGATGTGGATAAGATTGAAGAAATTGTAAGACCGTGTGGATTAGGCAAGAGCAAAGCGCGGGATATCAGTGCGTGTATGAAGATTTTGCGCGATGAATATGATGGAGGAATTCCGAATACGTTTGAAGAGTTATTAAAATTGCCGGGCGTCGGAAGAAAAAGCGCGAACCTGATTATGGGTGACGTATTCGGGGAGCCGGCGATTGTGACAGACACACATTGTATTCGTCTTGTAAATCGCATCGGGCTTGTCAAAGATTTGAAAGAACCGAAAAAAGTAGAGATGGAATTGTGGAAAATTATTCCGCCGCAGGAGGGGAGCGATTTCTGCCACAGACTTGTCTATCACGGGCGTGATGTCTGTACCGCAAGGACGAAGCCGCACTGCGAGAGATGCTGTCTGGAAGATATTTGTAAAAAAGCAGGGGTAAAGTAGCAGGGTGTCTTGCAAAGAATGAGTGAAATATAGTATCATCAGAGAAAAGCGGTTTAGCAGCCGATAATTATGAAAATAAGGAGAAAATAATATGAGTCAGGAAGTTTTAGCAGTAGTAGCAGGAGAAGAGATTACACAGGCAGAGTTTGATGCGTTTTTACAGGGGGTGCCAAGAGAGCAGCAACCGTATCTTTCCAACCCACAGTTCAGAGAACAGTGCTTGGAACAATTGATTGCATTACATATGTTTGCGAAAAATGGCGAAGAGATGAAGTTAGAGGAAACGGAAGAGTTCAAAAAACTGGTGGAAAGTGCAAGAAGAGATATCCTTGCACAGATGGCTATGAGAGAGACTTTGAAAGATGTTGTGGTATCGGAAGAAGAAATCGAAGCTTACTATGAGGCGAACAAACAACACTTCACAAAAGGAGACACTGTCAGTGCCAAACATATTTTGACAGATTCCGAAGAAAAATGTAACTCTATTTTAGAATCTATCACAACTGGTGAAAAAGAATTTGAGACAGCGGCGAAAGAATTTTCAACATGTCCATCAGGAGCGAAAGGCGGAGACCTTGGAGAATTCGGACGAGGACAGATGGTAAAAGAATTCGAAGATGCGGCATTTGCAGCAGAAATTGGACATGTAGTGGGACCTGTAAAGACACAGTTTGGATACCACTTGATTAAAGTTGAAAAGAAAAATGAAGCTATAGTTGCGTCATTGGAAGAAGTGAAAGAGACAATCAGAAGAACTTTGCTTCAGCAGAAACAAAATGAGGCATATAATACAAAAGTAGAAGAGATGAAGAAAAAATATGTAAAATAGCAGATACTGCTGTTGAGGATTGGGATGTAGTAATTTTATATTTTATTACGTCCTAATTTATTGTAATTAAGCATTGCTTGTATTATAATAAATAATACTTAATTTGGGATAAGAGGTGATTATATGATTTTGTCATTGGATATGGGAAGCGAGGTTCCAATCTATGTGCAGCTGCGGAATCAGATTGTAACAGGGATTGGGAAGGGCGAACTGGCAGTAGGGGAGCGGCTTCCGACAGTCCGTCAGCTTGCACAGGATGCAGGAGTGAACGTGATGACAGTCAATAAGACTTATCAGTTGTTAAAGCTAGAAGGATTTATCGAAATTGACCGGAGAAAGGGTGCGATTGTTTGCCCGATAAGGGAGACTCAGGATTGTTTTCGGGAGAAATTGGAGTCTGAGTTAGAGCTACTTTCGGCAGAAGCAAGCATAAAAGGAATGAGTGAGGATGAGTTTCTAAAGGTTTGCATGAAAATGTTTCAGAGGATGCATCCGACGATGATGGAGGAGGTATGATTATGGAAGTGGCAATTCTCATGTTAGTTATTTTTCTGTTTACGGATATCATGGTTGTTGGAATCTGTATGCTTGCATACGCGGGAAAAGAAGAGTATAGTGGGGGAATGCTTTTTGGCGTGCACATTCCAAAAGAAAAAGTGGATGAGAAAACAGTGCGGGACATGGCAGAGACATATAAAAAGAAGTACAAAAAAATTTCAGCGATGGAACATGATTCTAGGGATATTGGTGTGTGGGGTGACATTTGCTGGCATTGGGATTTTTATGATTGTCTGGACTGTTTGGCTCACGGAATATATTGTCGGTCTCTATTGGATTGTCTATGGGACACACCGAAGGATGTATAATCTGAAGGTGGAAAATGGATGGGTTATGGAATCGGCAAAACAGATTATTTATGTGGATACGGAAGTGTCTGCTCATGCGGACAAAATGCCACTGTCAAAAAAGTGGTATCTTGTACTTTTTTTCCTGACTTGTGCGGTTATGTTGTTTCCTGAGATGAAAGCATACCTGAGAGAGGAGAACATCGCCTATGTGTTGTTTGGGAGTGCACTTGGTGTGAATGTGTGTTTCTTTGGCTTGCACTGGTGGATTGCGTGCAGACCAAATGTTGTATACAGCAAAAAAAGTCAGGTGAACATGACTTTAAATCAGTTGATAAAACGGACTTGGACAATCTGCCTGCTTGTGTGCGCTGCGGTAAATACGTCAGCATGGTTGTATGTTTCTGTCTGTATGATGAAAAATCAATGGCTGGTACAGCAACCCGTATGACAAAAGGCTGTTTGTTCAAGACCGCATGTGTGGTATGAATTATTCGATGAACATGGCGAAGAACTCGGCGAAAATCTTCACAGCGGTAATTAGCACTGTACTCATAGGGTGTGTTATATGGGTTGTGGCTATTTTAGTAGAGTTTGCTACTACGGAGGTGACAGTCTGCATGGCAGGTGGTAAGATGGATATACGGGCAGCTTCCTATGACTGCCAGATTCAATCGGAGCAAATTCTTTCTGTGAAACTGCTTGATGAGATGCCGGAAGATAATTTTTACAGAAGCAATGGAGGAGATACAGAAAAATTTCTGATAGGGCATTTCAGAGGAAAAGAAACCGGAAAATGTATGATGTTTTTATATAAGGAAGAAACTCCGATTATAGAGATTCAATTAGAAGATATGATTGTATTTTTGAATAGTGAAAACAAAGAAGAGACAGAGGAGTGGTATGATTATGCGAGAGACAGTATTGTTGATTAATTTTCAAGATGAAAAGCAGCTGCGTGATTTGAAAATGATTTTATTTACGCTGAAAATTCGAATGAAGAAGGTAGAAAAGAAAGAGTATTTGCAGCAAATCGGTTTCCTTGCGGGAATGAAGAATATGGAAGCTGCGCCGGAGTGCTATGAGGGGGAAGAGTTAGAGAAAGAGATGATGGTATTCGCTGGAATATCGAATCAAAGGCTGGACCAGATTCTTTCTATGATGAGAAAAAATGGAGTGAAGCGAGTGGATTATAAGGCGATTCTGACAGAGACAAATAAAACGTGGACAGTTCCAAGGCTCTATGAAGAGATTTCAAAAGAGCATGCGCAGATGCACAGACAATCATAAGCAGTATAAAAGGCAGCCTATTCGGCTGCCTCTTCCGTCTCTGATGTGACATCTGTACTTACACGCGGTTCTGTCACAGTGACAACGGTGGAATCTAAATCTGTTATCAAATCTATATTTTCATCTTTGGCAATTACGAGGTCTTTTACTCGAATGGTATCTCCGATTTTTAAGTCTCCAACGTCAAGTTCGATTTTTTCAACTAAAGATGCAGGAAGAGCCTTGTAATTGATTTCATGCAGCATCTGCTGTGGGATTCCTGCGACAAGCTTACTCTCATTGAGAAGATGGATTTCAGCAGAAGAATGTACCTTTTCAGAGCTTACAAGTGCCTGAAAATCGATTTCTTCCACGAAACCTTTCAGTGGATTGTAATCTACTTCTTTAATGAGGGCGTCATAAGTTTTGCCTTCCAGTTGAAGCAGGACTCTTCCACCTTTCCCTTCGGATTTCAGGAGTCGTTCGACTTCGCTCTTTTCCATTTTCAAAGGAATGGATTTTTCCAATTCACGGCCGAAAATACATCCGGTCACAAATCCTTCTTTTCTAAGTGCTTTGGCTTTGAGTGACATGTTACGTGTTTCAGCTTTTAAAGTATTCATTTACCTTTTCCTCCAATTACTGAATCGTACTTAGCAAGCCTTCAACTTTGTAGTTCATATTGCAAAGAGGTTTTGTTAAGTGTATTTCCTTGTTACAGTTTCAGTATACACCTCTTGTCAAGAGGAAAAGAAAAAACATAGTGATAGTTGATGATAAAATTGCTGAAAGATTTTGACATTTGGTTGAAAAATACGGAAAAAAATATTGTGCTAGAATTGACATGAGTAGTGGAAATAGACTATAATCATAAAATGTATCTATTCACATTAGTACATGTTATACCAAAATATGAAAAGGAGAAGTGTTATGAAGAAGAAACAGGTGCAAAGACTGGTTGCTTTTTCACTGGCAACAATGATGACATTGCAGGGATTGTCTGTAAATGCATCAGGGCAGGTTCAGGTTCGCACAGATTCGAACACACAGATGAGCTCGGATAAAGAAGTGGTGTATGTCAACACATACGACACATCAAAAAGAGTTCATGATTTTGATGCGAACTGGAAGTTTTATTTAGGAGATGCGGATGGAGCAGAAGCTGTTAATTTTGATGATTCTGCTTGGAGAACAGTATCAGTTCCTCATGACTACAGCATCGAGCAGGAGTATACACAGTCAGGAGAAGCAGAAAGCGGATATCTTCCGGGCGGTACAGGCTGGTATCGAAAGCATTTTACATTAACAGAGGATATGAAAGATAAGGAAATCCGACTTGACTTTGGCGGCGTTTATATGAATGCGACCGTATGGGTAAATGGAACTCAGTTAGGTACACATCCTTACGGATACACTCCATTTTCTTTTGATATCACAGACTATGTGAAAGCAGGAGAAGAGAATGTGATCACTGTGAAAGTGGATCATCAGACACCTTCAAGCCGTTGGTATTCGGGAAGTGGTATTTATCGCAGTGTGGATCTCACTGTGATGGATAAAGTTCATGTGGATTTGAACGGAACAAAGATTGCGACGCCGAATCTTGCAAAAGAAAAAGATGGCGATGTCAATATGGACATTGTGACAACGGTTGCAAATGAAGAAAAAGAGGCAAAAGAGATTACACTTGTTCACACTTTGCGTGAAAAGGGAAAAAAGATGCAGTTGCGACAGTGACTACAGAGAGACAGTCTGTGGAAGCAGGAAAGACAGCTGACATTAAGGCGAATTTAAAAGTAAATCAGCCGAAATTATGGGGGCTTGGCGAAAAGAATGCACATCTCTATACAGTGACAACAGAAGTGAAAGTGAATGATAAAGTAGTTGACACTTATGACACAGATTACGGTTTCCGTTATACAGAACTTGATACGAAGACAGGATTTTCTCTCAATGGAGAAAAGGTAAAATTACAGGGTGTATGTATGCACCACGATCAGGGAGCGCTCGGTGCAGAAGCGCAGAAACGTGCAATTGAGCGTCAGGTAGAGATTCTGCAGGAGATGGGATGTAATTCTATCCGTGTGACACATAACCCAGCGGCAGAAGAGCTAATTGAAGTATGTAACGAAAAAGGTATCTTAGTTATTAATGAATTGTTTGATGGATGGCACAAGGCTAAGAATGGTAATGTGAATGATTATGCGAAGTGGTTTAATCAAACAATTGGAGATGAAAATAAAATCTTAGATGGCAAATCAGATATGACATGGGCTGAGTTTGATTTGAAATCGACATTAAATCAGGGGAAAAATGATCCGTCTATTATCATGTGGTCACTTGGTAATGAAATCAGCGAAGGTGCCAGCGAAGGTGGTTATTACGAGATTTCAAAGAATCTGATCAAATGGGCGCAAGAGATAGATACATCTAAACCATTGACAATCGGAAGCAACCGAGTGAAAGGCGCTATTGGGCAAGCAGATAATGAGCATATTAAGATTGCGAACGATTTGACAAAGATTGGCGGTATGTCAGGAACAAACTATTCTGGCGGATCAAATTATGATGCGCTACACAGTACATATCCGGAATGGTTCTTATATGGTTCTGAGACAGCATCTGCTGTAAATAGTCGTGGAGTATATACTACAAAAGCGAATGCAGCATTGGATCAGGATAAACAGCTTACCTCGTATGATAAATCAAAGGTAAATTGGGGAGCTTTGGCAAGTGAAGCTTGGTATGATGTAATCACAAGAGACTTTGTTGCCGGAGAGTATGTGTGGACTGGATTTGACTATATTGGAGAACCGACACCGGCAAATAAAATCAATGCAGGAGCTGCAACTTCATGGCCATCTCCGAAAAACTCTTATTTCGGAATCGTGGATACAGCAGGATTGCCAAAAGACAGCTATTACTTCTATCAAAGTCAGTGGAATGATGAAGTAAATACATTGCATGTTCTTCCGACTTGGAATGAAGACAGCCTTATGAAAGATGAAAATGGCAATGTTGAAGTTGTTGTCTATTCAGATGCGGCAAAAGTGAAGTTATTTTTGAATGATAAGGAAATTGCTGAGCAGACATTTGAAGAACATACAACAGGAGCGGGCTATAAGTATCAAACGGTCAAGGGTAAAACTGGACATGAAAGCATGTATATGACATTTAGTGTTCCATATGAGAAAGGAACATTAAAAGCAGTTGCCTACGATAAAGATGGAAATGAGATTAAAAATACACAGGGACGTTCTTCAGTGACGACAACTGATAAAGCGACTAAATTAGATGCAACAGTAGACCGCAACAGTATTAAGGCAGATGGAAAAGATCTTTCTTATATCACGGTGGATGTAACAGACGCAAATGGAAATATTGTACCAGATGCAGACAACAACGTGAGATTTACTGTGGAAGGCGCAGGTACTTTAGTTGGTGTGGACAACGGAAAACAGGCAGACCATCAGTCATATCAGGATGACAACCGTGATGCGTACAATGGTTCTCTTGTTGCAATCGTGCAATCAACAAAAGATGCAGGAAAGATTACGGTAAAAGCAGAAGCTGACGGATTGACGTTGGATACTGTTGAGATTACGACAACAGAGGTGGAAGACGGAACTGTAGATAAAACTCAGGTGGACAGCTTCTACATGTCAAAACACTATTATGTAAAAGCAGGCAGTAAAGTACAATTGCCGGAGACAATCAAAACTCGTTTTAAAGACGGAACAGAGAAAGACTTACCGGTAAAATGGGATGAAATTAAGGAGACAACAGGAAGCTTTGTTGTGAATGGTCTCGTAGATGGAAAATATAAAGTTTCTGTTACAGTAAATGTCATTGACCAATTAGGTGGTTTAATGAATTATTCTGCAACAACACCGAAGGGAACGGAACCGAATCTTCCGACAACACGACCTGCAATTGCACAGGATGGAACAGTCTTAAATGTATCATTCCCTGTAACTTGGGGAAAAGTAGACAAGACCAAATATGACGAGCCTGGAATTGTTACAGTTAATGGTACGTCGAATGTTTTGGGAACTGCAATGGAAGTTACAGCATCGATTCGTGTACAAGAAGAGACGTATGAGATTGTTGGGTCAGTAGATAATCCTTCTCAGCTGACACAGGATATTGAAAAAGATAAGCAGTCCGATACGCTGGATGCAGTTTGGGATGGAAAAACTGCAATTGCAGACAACACAAGCGGCGGACCAAATCCAACAGCGTGGAGTAATTATAAAAATTCTCAAGCCGGAGATAACACTGCGGAAATTACATTCCAATATGCTACACAACAAGTAATTGGAGAAGTGACAGTTCATTTCTTTAAAGACAGTGCATCTGCACGTTATCCAAAGGCAGGAACAACAAAGCTTTATGTGAAAGCAAATGACGGTGATGACTGGCAGGAAGTTGTAGCAGAAGAAACAATTGGAGAAGAGAATGGTCGTGTGAAAGCATATACATATAAGTTCAATCCGGTTGGAGCTACATTGTTCAAGGTTGCAGTTACAAACAGTGATGAGGTATTGACGACTGGTCACAAGCCATGTACCGGTATCACGGAGATTGAAATCAAAAAAGCAGTTGGTTCTTATAAGACAAACACAACAGCAAAACTTGCTTCTCTTGAAGTGAATGGAAAAGCATTGACAGCAGAAGAGCTTGCAGAAAATGCATATTACACATTAGACAAAACAGCTACCGTGACAGCAGCTGGAGCAGATAATGCGGCAGTAACGGTATTACCGGTACATAACAAACAGATTCGTATTTTGATAGAGTCTGAAGACCATAGAACAAAAAATACATTTGTTATCTATTTGGAGCAGGAGAAACCAATGTCTCCGGACGACGACAGCAAAGACTATCCGGTAGATAAGCTGACGGCGATTTCAGGAAGCCAATACTTACCGGGAACTACAAATGAGGGTCCAGATGATTTTGTATTAGACGGAAAAGCAAATACATACTGGCATACAAACTGGAGCACGACAGAAGGACAGGATATTAACAAGCGTTGGATTGGTGTAAGCTTAGATGAACCAACAGAAGTGAGTGCAATCCGTTATTTACCAAGAAATGGAAATAATGGACATGTTACAGAATACAAAGTACAGTACCGTGCGACAGATGACGGTAAATGGGAAGATTTGGCAAGCGGCACATGGGATAACCCAACAACTGGCTGGAAGTTAGTAACATTCCCAGCAGTAGAGGCAAAACAGGTTCGTTTGATTGGTGTTCATACAATTGCAGAAGCTGGACGAGATTTGCATATGACAACAGCGGAGTTCCGTGTTGTTTCTGAAAAAGAAGTGACACCTCCGGATCCGGAAGAGCCGGAAGTGAAACCGGGAGAAGACTATCCGGTAGGAATGATTACAGGAACAGCAGGAAGTACACAGCCTGGAAACGGTGTGGAAAAAGCATTTGACGGAAAAACAAATACATGGTGGCATTCATCATGGAACCCGGCGTCTACAGCAGACCAGTTGTGGTTCACAATGGAATTGAAAGAAGCAGCTACATTAGATCAGCTTCGTTATTACCCAAGATATGAGGGAACGAACTTAACACAGGGCGATCAAAATGGATTTATCAGCAAATACAAAGTGGAAGTCAGCATGGACAACGAAGAGTGGACAAAAGTTGCTGAAGGCAGCTGGGAGCCAAAAGATGGATGGCTGACAGCAGACTTTACAGAGCCAACAGAAGCAAAATATGTGCGTATCACAGGTGTTGAGACAATGTCTAACGGTGAAGTGAAGACGTCCGATATGGCAATTGCAGAGCTTCGTGTTCGTGTAGCAAAAGGTGAGGAGCCTGAAAAAGTAGATAAGACAGCTTTACAGGAAGCTATCGAAGCGGCAGGTGAAATGAAGGAAGCAGAGTTTACACCAAACAGCTGGAAAGCATTTAAAGAAGCATTGGACGCTGCAAAAGCAGTTGAAAAAGATGAAAAAGCGACACAGACAGATGTAAATGAAGCACTTGCAGCGTTAGAAGCAGCAAAGGGTGCGCTTGTGAAGAAAGCAGATAAGACAGAATTGAACAAAGCGATGGAAGCGGCTGGTAAATTAAATGAAGCTGATTACACTACAGGTTCATGGGAAGCATTTGAAAAAGCGTTGGAAGCTGCAGCAGCAGTTCAAAAAGATGAAAATGTATCACAGGCTTCTGTGAAAGCGGCAACAGATGGATTGAATGAAGCTATGGAAGCGCTTGTGAAGAAAGCAAATAAGACAGAGCTTGATAAAACGATTAAAGCGGCAGAAGCTTTGAATAAGGATGACTATACAGCAGACAGCTGGAAAGTATTTGCGCAGGAGTTGGCAGATGCTTACACTGTAAGCAGAAACGCAGATGCAACACAGGCAGAAGTAGATGAGGCATGTAAAGCGCTGAAAGCTGCTCGGGAAGCTTTGGTCGAAAAAGAAGAGCCGTCTGTTCCGGAAAATGTCGATAAAGCTGCAGCACAGAAATACTATGATGACTGTCTCGCGTATTATGAAAAAGACGATTACACAGCAGACAGCTGGAAGGTTTATGCTGAGGCTATGGATGACTTAAAAGCGGCGCTTGCTGATGAAGATATTTCAAAAGAAGATCTTCAGGCAGCAGTTGATGCGGTAGCTAAGGCGGTTGAAGGATTGGAAAAAGCTGGAACAGCAGCACCTGATCCAAAACCGGAAGAAAAACCAGGGCAAAAGCCACAGCAGAAACCTGCAAAAACAGGTGATAATATGTCGACAGGTGCAATTGTGGGGATTGTTGTCGTAGCAGTTCTTGCAATCGGAGTGATTGTTGGTGTGATTATTAGCAAAAAAGAAAAAATAAAACAATGGAACATTGATTTGAATGTTTGAAATTTGTGAAAAAGAGAGCGGTGGATACGTTAAGTATTTGCGGCTCTCTTTTTTATGTTTTGGTTGGTCGATATGTGATGGTTATAGTTTACTATAAAAAGAAGAGAGGGAACGGTTTTGTTTGGTTAAAAGATACAAGAAAGCGGTTTTTGAAATTGACACTGACGGTTAAAAGGTACTATAATTAAAAAAGATATCAATTCGTATCTATATGTTATGCCGAAGGGCAGGAAAGGAAGAAGAAAATGAAGAAAAGGAAAATATCACGTATTGGAGCAGTTGCTATGGCGACAATGCTCACAGTTCAGGGTATGGGACTCCCTACTGCTGTATTTGCAGCGGACCAATCAGCTGTTATGCGTTCGGATTCGAACACACAGATGAGTTCTGAAAAAGAAACTGTTTATGTGAACCAGTATGGAAGCAAGACAGAACGTTCTCAGAATTTTGATGACAACTGGAGATTTTATTTTGGTGATGCATCAGGTGCGGAACAGCCGACGTTTGATGACTCACAGTGGAGACAATTGTCATTGCCTCACGATTACAGTATCGAGCAGGAATACACACAGTCAGGAGAAGCTGAGAGTGCTTATCTTTTAGGCGGAACAGGATGGTATCGCAAGAACTTTACGCTCGATAAAGCAATGGAAGGAAAAGAGGTAAGACTTGATTTTGATGGCGTTTATATGAATGCAACCGTTTATGTAAATGGTCATGAGGTAGGTACGCATCCATATGGATATACACCATTTTCGTTTGATATCACAGATTATGTGAAGGTTGGAGAGGTCAACACAATCGCAGTAAAAGTAGATCACAAGACACCATCCAGCCGTTGGTATTCAGGAAGTGGTATCTACAGAAGTGTATATTTGACAACAACAGATAAAGTACATGTGGATTTGAATGGAGTGAAGGTTGAGACTCCGGATTTAGCTAAAGGCAACCAAAATACAAATATTAAGACAACAGTTTTGAATGAGTCTGATGCAGAAAAGGCAGTTACAGTGACTCATACAATGTTTGAAAAGGAAAAGATACAAAAGTAGGAGAGGTTACTACAGAAAGTAAGACAGTGGCAGCTGGGCAGAGCGTTGACGTGGAAGCTACAATGAACGTGAAAGACGCGAAAATGTGGAGCCCGGAAAGCCCGAATCTCTATACAGTCCGCACAGAAGTGAAGGTTGGAGAGGATGTAGTAGACACATATGAGACAGAATATGGATTTAGATATTTCTCATTTGATACAGAAAAAGGATTTTCATTAAACGGCAAAAATGTGAAACTGAAAGGTGTATGTATGCACCATGATCAGGGAGCATTAGGAGCTGAAGCGAACAGACGCGCTATTGAACGTCAGGTGGAAATTCTGAAGGAAATGGGATGTAACTCTATCCGTGTGACACACAACCCGGCAGCATCTGCGTTGATTGATGTCTGCAATGAAAAAGGAATGATTGTAATCGATGAGTTCTTTGACGGTTGGATGTTCCACAAAAATACAAACTCTAACGATTATGCAACTTGGTTTAATAAGACGATCGAAGAAGGAAATCAGATTCTCGGTGCAGAAGAAAATATGACATGGGCAGAGTTTGATTTGAAAGCAACTGTCGGAAGAGGACAGAACGACCCGGCTATCATTATGTGGTCTCTCGGAAATGAGATTCAGGAGGGAGCCGGTGGAAGCGGATATGATGAAAAAGCAGCAGAATTGATTCAATGGACAAAAGAAGTCGATGACACAAGAATTCTTACAATTGGAAGTAATGCTGTTAAAGGTGCAGTTGGGAATGCGAATAATGAGCATATTCAGATTGCCAACCAGTTGACAGAAGTAGGTGGAGCATCTGGAACAAACTATTCAAAAGGGGATAGTTACGATAGTTTGCATAGAACCTATCCAAAATGGAATTTATATGGTTCTGAGACTGCATCAGCAGTAAATAGCCGTGGCGTTTATACAACAAAACAAAGCAATAAGCTTGACTCAGAAAAACAATTGACTTCCTATGATAAGTCAGCGGTTGGTTGGGGAGCTGTTGCAAGTTCTGCGTGGTATGATGTTATCACAAGAGACTTTGTGGCAGGTGAGTATGTATGGACCGGATTTGACTATCTCGGAGAGCCAACGCCTGCGAATGGTACAGGACCTGGAGCAGCAACTTCTTGGCCGTCACCGAAAAACTCTTACTTCGGTATTGTGGATACGGCAGGACTTCCAAAAGACAGCTATTACTTCTATCAAAGCCAGTGGAACGAGGATGTGAACACATTACACGTCCTTCCAACTTGGAATGAAGACAGTTTGATGAAAGACAGCAGTGGAAAAGTGGAGGTTGTTGTATATTCTGATGCAGCGAAGGTAGAATTAAAATTAAATGACAAAGTAGTCGGTACACAGGAGTTTGAGAAGAAGACAACGGATGCAGGATATACATATCAGACTGTAAAAGGAAAGAGTGGACACACAAGTATGTATATGACATTCGATGTTCCGTATGAGGAGGGAACATTGGAAGCCGTTGCTTATAATGAAAAAGGCGAAGTGATTGAAAAGACAGAAGGTCGCTCTGTTGTAAAAACAACAGGAGAAGCTAAGAAATTAAAAGCGACAGCTGACAGAAAAGAAATCACAGCAGATGGAAAAGATCTTGTATATGTGACAGTAGATGTGACAGATAAAGACGGAAATATTGTTCCAAATGCAAAGAACAATGTGAAATTCGATGTCAAAGGCGGTACGCTGGTAGGTGTTGATAATGGTAAACAGGCAGACCACCAGTCATATCAGGATGACAATCGCAATGCATACAATGGTTCATTGGTTGCAATTGTTCAAGCAACTGACAAGGCAGGAGAAATCAGTGTGACTGCAAGTTCAAAAGATTTGGAATCTGCAACTGTGAAAGTGACAGCAAAAGCTTCTGAGGAAGCAGAAGAAACACATATTGAAAGCTTTGAGTATTCAAGAGTATTCTATGTGAAGACTGGAGAAAAACCGGTACTTCCGGCTAAAATCAAAGCAAATTACTCCGATGGAACATCAAAAGAGGTTGATGTGAAATGGGGAGAGATTACAGAAGATCAGACAAACAAAGCGGGAAGCTTTGTTGCAGGTGGAACTGCAGAGGGATGCAACGTCTCTGTCGTAGTCAATATGATTGATGAAGTGGCAGCGCTGTTAAACTATTCGACAACAACTTCTCAGAATACAAAACCAACGCTTCCAACTTCGAGACAGGCTGTTATGCCGGATGGAACAATTCTTTCCGCAGCATTCCCTGTGACATGGGAGACAAAAGATGCGTCTGCATATGCAAAACCGGGAGAGATTGTGACGGTAAACGGAACTGCAGATGTATTCGGAAGTAAATTAGATGTAACAGCAACTGTTCGTGTGGCAGAAGAGAAAATTGAGATTGGTGACAGCGTTTCCGGAGCAGCAAAATTGACACAGGATATTGCACAAGAAGATCAATCTGATACATTAGATGCAATCAAGAATGGAAGCACAACAATCGGTAATAACAGTGATGGTGGACCGAATGAAGACTGCTGGAGTAACTGGGCAAACAGTACTAAAAAAGGCGACAAAGATGCGGAAATCACATTTGAGTATGATACACAGCAGAGAATCGGTCAGATTGTAATCCACTTCTCAAGAGACAATGGAGCGATGCAGTTCCCGGCAGCCGGAACAACAGAGATCTATGTTTCAGAGACAGGAAAAGATGATTGGACTAAAGTAGAAGCGAAAGAGACAATTGGAACAGAAAACAATCGTGTGAAAGCATACACATATGAGATTGCACCTACGACAGCGACATTTGTGAAATTCAAGGTGGTAAGTCCTGCAGACAAACAGTGTGTTGGTATTACAGAGATTGAGTTGAAGAAAGCAGTCGGTACATTTACAACAAATACAACTGCAAAACTTGCAGAAGTAAAAATTGCCGGAAAGGCAATTCCGGAAGCAGCGCTTTCATTGAGCAGCTATTCTACACCGGAGACGGATGCAAGTAAAGTGGAAGCAAAAACAGCAGACAATGCAGCGTTGACTGTATTGCCGGTAAAAGACAACGTGATTCGCATGATTATGGAATCAGAGGATCACAATGTAAGAAATAGATTCGAAGTTAGACTTGACGAGGAAGAATCAATCCTTCCGGGAGATGACAGCCGTGATTATCCGATAGCGCAGATGTCAGTAACGGCTGCAAGTGAATTAAATCCGGCATCAGGAAATGAAGGTCCTGCAAAATTTGTATTAGATAATAATACGGCTACATATTGGCATACAAATTGGAATACAAATGAAGCGACAAATGTTGTAAAACGTGCGATTACATTAGAAATGCAACCAAAAGAGGGAGAAGATTATCCGACCTTAGATGGACTTCGCTACTTAAGAAGACAGGGTAACTCTAAGAATGGTGCAGTCACAGAGTACAAAGTAGAGTACAGTATGGATGGTTCTGCTTGGAAGACGGTTTCTACAGGTACATGGGATAAAGATAACGCAGATTGGCAGATTGCATTATTTGATGAACCGGTACAGGCAAAATATGTACGCTTGACAGGTGTTCATACATATGCAGACAGTGGAGTGGATGCTCATATGTCAGCAGCCGAACTTCGTGTCAGAACAGCAGACGTAGCAGTAGATCCGGAACCAGAACCGGGAGACACAGAGATTTATGATCCAGGCAAGACAACTGCAACGGCAGGAAGTGTACAGGCAAACTTTGGACCTGAAAAAGCATTGGATGATAACATGGGAACATGGTGGCATTCATCATGGAATCCGGTAGGTGGAACACTTGCAGAAAAAGATCGCTGGTTCCAGCTGGAATTAGATGAGCCACAGACAATAACAAAATTCATCTACACTCCGAAGAATGGAAATAGCACATCCGGTGGAGAAAAGAATGGAACAGTAACAAAATACCGTGTAGAGTGCAGTGATGACGGAGAAACATGGAAATCTGTTTCTGAAGGTGAATGGCCGGTAGAAGACGGAGCAAAAGAGGCAGTATTAAAAACTCCTACAACAACGAAATTTATCCGTTTAGTAGGTGTAGAAACATATGGCGTTGGAAATCAGATGAACAAATTTATGAGTGCAGCTGAAGTTCGAGTGGAAGTTCAGACGACTGAGACACCGGATCCGACACCGAAGGAATTCTCTGTAACATTTAATATTGACGGAACAACTCAGGTTGTAAAAGTAGAGGAAGGAAAAGCAATTGGCGATAAACTTCCGGCAGACCCAACAAAAGAAGGTTATACATTTACAGGATGGAACACAAAAGCAGATGGAACAGGTGATGCAGTGACAAAAGATACTGTAGTGAGTGAAGATATGACAGTATATGCAGTGTTCAAAGAAAATGCAGCACAGTTCACAGTTACATTCAATGTAGATGGAACAACACAAGAAGTTGTAGTGGAAGAGGGAAGTGCAATCGGCGATAAACTTCCGGCTAATCCGACAAAAGACGGATACACATTCGTAGGCTGGAATACAAAAGCAGACGGAACAGGCGAAGCAGTGACAAAAGACACAGTGGTAAATGCAGACATGACAGTATATGCGGTGTTTGAGAAAAATGAAGAGCCTGAAAAGGCAGATAAATCAAACTTGACTGCATTGATTGAATACGCAAACAGCCAAAAAGAACAAGAAGAATATCAGTGGGTTGTAGATGCTGTAAAAGAAGCATTTGAGAAAGCGCTCGCAGATGCTGAGGCAGTAAATGCAGATACAGCTGCCACACAGGAACAGGTAGATGCAGCTTACGAATTACTTCTTGGCAAAGTACATCTTCTTGGATTTATCGGAAATCCGACAGACCTTAAGGTAACATTGGATCTTGCGAAGAACACATCTACAGAAGGAAAAACAGAGGAATCTGTAGCAGTATTGAATACAGCGATTGCAAAAGCAGAAAAACTGCTTGCATCAGGAAATGTACTTCAGGAAGAATTGGACGCAATGGTTGCAGAACTGAAGGCGGCAATTGAAGGTTTGAAGGATGAAGTTGTAGTGGAAGTTGATAAAGCGAAGCTTCTCGAAATGATTAAAAAGGCAGAAGGCTATGACCTTACAAAGTATACACCTGTCACAGTAGAAGGATTGAAAGCAGCCCTCGCAGGAGCGAAGACAGTATATGACAATCCGAAAGCGACTCAGAAGGAAGTTGACAGTGCGTATACAAGCTTGCAGCAGGCAATCTTTGCTTTGAGACTGATTCCGAATAAGGATGCTTTGGAAGACTTGCTGAAAGAGACAGAAAAACTTGATTTCTCATTGTATACAGCAGAAAGTGCAGAGGCAGTGCAAAAAGCATACGACAAAGCATTGGCAGTATTTAACGATGAGAATGCAGATCAGGCGGCAGTAGATAAAGCGGCAAAGATTGAA
>ENA-OQIF01000168-OQIF01000168.1-human-gut-metagenome-genome-assembly--contig:-NODE-168-length-35123-cov-4.529718_pt1 | contig 35123 bp, 19 predicted proteins | sample MGYA00242574_ERZ504738 | MGnify/ENA primary metagenome ERZ504738 (study PRJEB26092, sample SAMD00036437) | human gut metagenome | host: Homo sapiens | study: EMG produced TPA metagenomics assembly of...
TATTTGTGCTTGAAAAGGCGAACTACACATATAAAAATACAGTCATTCCAGAAGAGGAACAGCCTACTCACCTCCCCGTGATTTGTAGTATACCGAGTTCCCTACAAAAAGAATTATAAAGAAAAAAAGCCGGGTAGAAAACTGTTTTCATAACGTTTTGTGCCTGAGCAAAGCGAAAGGAATGGATATAAAAATGAAGAAAAACAGATGTGCACAAATGTTTGATTCAAAAATAATGTTTTTAAAAAGTAAAAATGTACCTGAAAAGAAGAAAGGTGAGGAATCAAAAGATGAATAAGAAGGCAAAGTTAAGTATGGGAAAAATCGTCGAACGTTTTTCCTATGGATGTGGAGATTTTGGATGCAATATCATCTATACGGCAATGTCAGCATTTCTTGTATTTTATTATACCGATTATGCAGGAGTAAATGCATTGGCAGTGGGAACGATTATGATGGTGTCAAGAATTTTTGATGGTATCAGCGATATCATCATGGGTGTCGTTGTAGACCGGACAAAATCCCGGTTTGGGAAGGCGAGATCCTGGATATTGCGTATGTGTATTCCGTTTGCGATATCTGGAGTATTGCTGTTTTCTGTGCCGACATCGTGGACATCTACACCAAAACTGGTTTATGTATTTATCACGTATAATCTTGTGTCAACGATTATTTACACTGCGATCAATGTTCCGTACTCTGCGCTCAATGCGCTGATGACACAGGATCCGTATGAACGGTCAGTGTTGAGTATTTTCCGAAATCTGCTTGCAACAGCAGGAACGTTGCTGATCAACACATTTACATTACGGCTTGTAGAATATTTTGGAAATAATGCGTCAGCATGGACAAAAACATTCTGTGTGTTCGGTGTGATTGCGATCATAGCATTTTTATTTACGTTCTTTGGAACAAAAGAGCGTGTGGGAGCTGCGGAGTCAGCTGTGGATGAGGTTCCGTTTAAAGAAGGCGTAAAGGCGTTGTTCAAGAACAAATACTGGATGATGATGACTGGAATGCTTGCATTATTTTTCCTTATGTATTCTGTAAATGGAGGTTCTACGGTTTACTATGCGAAAGATATTTTAGGGGACAAAAATCTGGTTGGGACAATCAACGGAATTTTCAATATTGTACAAATTTGCGGAATGTTCTTTATCGCGATGCTTGTAAAACGGTTTGGAAAGAGAAATGTATTTGCAATCGGCCTTGTGTTTGACATTATCGGGATGCTCGTGCTGAATTTTTCAGGCGGCTCGCTTGCGATTATCATCGTCTCCAGTGTGATCCGTGGTATTGGAAATGCATGTGGAGGAGCAACCATGTGGGCGATGGTATCTGACACGATTGATTATGGCGAGTGGAAGACAGGATACCGAACAGAAGGGCTTGTGAACAGTGCATGTAGTTTTGGATATAAGATTGGAAATGGTGTTGGTTCGGCGTTGCTTGGATTGATTCTGGAAGTCGGAGGCTATGCGAATTCCGGTGCCATATTTTATATTCGGAGACAGAGAACCGTTTATCGGGTGCGTGGAAGAATTGGATAAGGCATTTAACTGGGCAGAAAAGTACGGATTACAGATATTGATAGATCTGCACACTGCACCGGAGGGACAAAATGGCTTTGACAACGGAGGTATTTGCGGAGTATGCAAATGGTCTAAAAATCCGGAAGAAGTGGAATTTGTGCTGACAGTGCTTGAACGGCTGGCAAAGCGTTACGGGGAAAGAAAAGGGCTGTGGGGTATTGAAGTGCTGAATGAACCAATTACAGAAAGTGTGTGGGAACTGTTTGATGTGCCAAACCGCTATCCGGCAGTCGACAAGGAGATGGCGGCCGGCTCCGGACCGAATACACTTGCATTTTTAAGGACATTTTATCAGGAAGCGTATGACCGCATACGAAAATATATGCCAAAAGAAAAATATGTTGTCATTCACGACGGATTTGTGCTTACAGCGTGGAAAGATTTTATGCGGGAAGAAAAATATGTAAATGTTGTGCTGGATACACATCAGTATCTGATGATGGCAGAGGCAGCTGGATGCGAACAGACGATAGAAGGATACACATGCTTTGTGAAAGAACATTATGAAAAAGAAATTGAGGAGATGGAGCAATATTTCCCGGTTATCTGTGGAGAGTGGTGTCTGTTCAATTCTCTTGCATGCGGATGTGACACAAAAGGCGGGCAGAGTGTGTTAAACGGCGTGGACGGTGCAAAAGAGGAGCGATTGACTTTAGAGGAAAAGAACGCAATCTATCGGGCTGTCGCTGATGCACAGCTTCAGGCATGGCAAAAGGAAAGCGGATATTTTTACTGGAGTTATAAGCTTTTGACGGATACGGTAAATGAAAACGGATGGCTTGGCTGGGACAGCTGGGATTTAGGGCGATGTGTCGATTTTGAATGGTTTCCGACACAAAAGAAGAAATAACAAAAAGGGGGCATAAGACTATGATTTTAAATCCGATACTTCCGGGATTCAATCCCGATCCATGTATTTGCAGAAAAGGGGATGACTACTATCTGGCAGTGTCTACGTTTGAATGGTTCCCGGGAATTCCGGTTTATCATTCAAAAGATTTGAAACACTGGGAATTATATACGCATATTTTGACTGATGATGAGGCGGTTGACTTGAAAAAGCTGCCGAGTGCAAAAGGAATCTGGGCGCCTTGCCTGACTTATTGTGAAGAGGAAGATATGTTCTATGTGGTATACGGTGTGATGAATTCCATGAATGCGAGATACTTTGATGTAGATAATTTTTTGGTGAAATCAAAAGACATCAAAGGACCGTGGAGCAAGCCCGTATATCTGCATTCATCAGGATTTGATGCTTCAATCTTGCATGATGACGACGGAAAGAAATATATTGTCTCTTTGGAATGGGAGACAAGAGAAGGGTATGAAAAACCGGGATTTATCTGCATTGTTGAGTATGACCCAAAAAAAGAAGAGATTGTTGGATATCCAAAACCACTTTGGCGAGGTGGAACAGACAGGGGATGCATTGAGGCGCCGCATCTGACAAAGAGAGGAGAATACTATTACATTATGTGTGCCGAGGGCGGTACGGGGTATAATCACTGTGTGACGATGGGACGTGCTAAAAATGTATGGGGACCGTATGAAAAAGATCCGATGAACCCGATTGTGACAAGTGTGCCGGGAGAATCCAATGAGAGAAAAGACCCGGATCATTTAAAGCCAAAATATTTCAATCCGGATTCTGTTTTGCAAAAATCAGGGCATGGAAGTTATGTGGAATTGCCGACAGGGGAAGTGTATCTGGTACATCTTTGTGCGAGACCGTTTGTGCCGGAACTTCGCTGTACACTTGGACGTGAGACTGCAATCCAGAAAATGAAATGGACGAAAGATGGATGGCTTCGCATGGCAGATGGAACCAATCTTGCCAAGATTGAGGTGGAAGAGAGCACACTGCCTGAGCAAGAACTTCCGGCAATTCCTGCGTTTGATGATTTTGATGGAGAAGAATTGGGCAATTTTTATTATGCCCCGCGCATTATGCCGCAGCGTTTTGCAGATGTGACGGCACGGAAAGGGTATGTGAGAATCAGGGGACAGGAATCGCGCACGTCTCTGAATAAAGTAAGTATCTTGGCAAGAAAGTTGACAAGTGTGTATGCGAGGGTAACGACCAAGATGGAATTTACTCCAGAGATTCATCAGCATAGCGCCGGACTGATCATGTATTATGACAATATGAACTATGTAAATCTGAGAAAATATTACAGTGAGACACTTGGACAGAGTGCGCTTTCTATTATTCAACTGGAAAATGGAGAAAAGACAGAATTTTTAAACACCAGGATTCCGGTGGAAGACAGACCGATTTACTTGCGGCTCTATGTACAGGGAAGAGAATCTTGGTTTGAGTGGAGCTATGATGGAGAACAGTATGAGCGAATAGGCAGGGTTTTTGACACGACAAAATATTCGGATGAGTATTGCAAATATGGGGAATTTACAGGGACATTCGTCGGAATGACTTGTGCTGACAGGGTATTGCATAAGCATTATGCAGATTTTGATTTTTTTGAATATCTTGCAGATGAGAGCAGAAATGTAGAATAAGGAATGTGCTTTCGCACATTCCTTATTCTACATTTTGAACATCATCACGCAACTGAAGCAATTCGATATATTTTAGGACATCCTGTTTGGATTCGAGTGATAGTTTCTGATAAGCCATAGCCACATCACGATCCAGTGATTTTTCGTTCGGCTCTTTTTTTAGAGGGATATCTGTGCTCGTGGTCTCTGAGCCGGAGACCAGATAGTCGATGGATACATGAAAGTAATTTGCAAGTTTCTCTAGTTTTTCAAAATCAGGTTGACGACTTTTTGTTTCATAACCTGCAATAGTAGGACGAGATACTTGTAAGTATTCAGCCAGCTGACCTTGGGTAACATTCCGTGTTTCGCGCAAGTCTTTTAAGTTATTCCCGAAATTCATATATCGTCCTCCTTGTCTTTGTTTTTCTATTTTATCAGTACTATTCTGTAAAAAGTGAAAAAGTGCTGATTCTCAACAAGACAAAGGAAAACAGTTAAAAACGGAACAAAAAATAGGGCGTTGACATAAAAACACAAACTCCGTATAATTTAGGTATGCAATAAAGTTGAGGGGAATGATAGACATGATGATAGCAAAAAACGATGAAGAAAAAAGAAGTAAAATGTGGCGTTTTGTAACAGGCATCGCATCCATAATTATTATATTGGTTGTTGCATTTTTTATTACAAAACTTTTTGCGGGCAATCCATTAGACGGGAGATGGGAATCAGAAGAGAACAGCATGACGCTGATTTTTCAGGGAAATAATGATTTGACCGTAAATTTAGATTCTGCCGATGAAGGAACAGGCATAAAAGTAAAGATGGATTATGTGCTTGACAAAGATGCAAAGACGATTACGATCAAGGTAGATGAGGCAGCTCTGCAGAAGGCGGCGGACAAATCGGATGGTCAGGTGACTGCAGAAGGTTTGAAAGCATCGCTTGGCGAGATTTTATCTACGTTTGATTATAGCATTGAACAGAATGTGCTGGTACTTGCAGAGCGTGAATATGGGGATCAGCTTGTATTTACAAGACAGTAGCAGAAGATAGAGGCAAGAATAAGCAAAGAGTCTGACATGTCAGACTCTTTGCTTATTAGTGGAATTGGGGAGAGTTTATGTTCTCCCTGAGTATGAAAGGAGAAAATATGAGACGAGAAGAGACAAAGGTAGTTCAGATTGGGAATTGCAAGATTGGCGGAGGAAATCCGATTGCCATTCAGTCTATGACAAATACAAAGACAGAGGATGTGGAGGCGACAGTTGCCCAGATATTGGCATTGGAGGCAGCAGGATGCGACATTATCCGCTGCGCTGTGCCTACGATGGAGGCGGCGGAAGCACTCACAGAGATAAAAAAAGAATTCATATTCCGCTTGTTGCAGATATTCATTTTGATTATCGTTTGGCAATCGCAGCAATCGAACATGGAGCAGATAAGATCCGTATTAATCCGGGAAATATCGGAGATGTGTCGAGAGTGCGTGAGGTTGTGGAAAAAGCAAAAGAATACAATGTGCCTATCCGTGTGGGGGTGAACAGTGGATCATTGGAGAAACATCTCGTGGAAAAATACGGTGGTGTGACGGCCGAGGGCATTGTGGAGAGTGCGTTGGATAAGGTGCGTATGATCGAGGAGATGGGGTATGACAATTTAGTGGTCAGTATCAAATCTTCTGATGTGATGATGTGTGTAAAAGCACATGAATTGATTGCAGAGCAGTGCCCATATCCGCTTCATGTTGGAATTACGGAATCCGGAACAATTTTATCTGGAAATATCAAATCCTCAGTCGGGCTTGGCATTATCCTGTATGAAAGAATTGGAGATACGATCCGCGTATCTCTGACAGGAGATCCGCTCGAAGAGATCAAATCAGCAAAACTCATCTTAAAGACACTGGGGCTTCGCAAAGGTGGAATAGAAGTAGTGTCCTGCCCGACTTGCGGAAGAACAAAGATTGACCTTATCGGACTTGCGAATCAGGTGGAGAATATGGTCGCAGATATCCCGCTTGACATCAAGGTAGCGGTGATGGGATGCGTTGTGAACGGACCGGGAGAAGCAAAAGAGGCAGATATCGGAATCGCCGGTGGAATCGGGGAAGGACTTTTGATCAAGAAAGGTGAAATTGTGAAAAAAGTAAAGGAAGAGGAACTTTTAGATACTCTTCGGAATGAATTATTAAACTGGGAAAAATAGAGATGGAGAAATATGATGACAAAGCAATTCTTTGATGTGTTTCCGACTTTAAAAGTAAATAGTGATTGTAAAGTACTGTTTGAAAATGTGGAAGTGACGAAAGTTACGACAAATTCAGACAGAGACTACCTGCACGTCCATTTATTCAGTACGCATCTGCTTGCGAAGAGCTGGATTTATAAGATGGAAACAATGATTAAAGAACAGTTATTTGGGCGAAACCGGATTCGGATCAGGATTTATGAGGATTATCAGTTGTCCGGTCAGTATACACCGGAAAATCTGATGAATGAGTACAGGGAAAGTATTTTGCTGGAATTGAAAGAACGAAGTGTTGTCGAGCACAATATGTTCCTGAATGCGAAGTATCATTTTGAAAACGAAAACCATCTGTATCTTAAGCTGGATGACACAATTGTGGCGCAGGGAAAGCAGGACTCGATTGTAGGTTTGTTGAATGAAGTGTTCGAGGAACGGTGCCATGTTCCGATTCAAATTCATGTGGAATATCAGCAGGCAAAGACAAGCAAGATGCAGGAGCACAATGCCCGTATGCTTCAGCAGGCGATCAATGCGATTGTGGAAGAGAATGCAGCAAAACTTGAGACAAAAGAAACGAAGGAAGAGGTAAAACAAGAAAAGAAAGAACACAAGGAGACAGCGAAAACATCTGCAAAAGCTCCGGCAAAAGAGATGCCAAAGAAGAAAGAGTTTTATCGCCCGCTTAAGAGATCGGACGATCCGAATCTAATCTATGGACGTGATTTTGAGGATGAGACGATTGAACTGTCACAGGTGGTCGGAGAGATGGGAGAGATCACATTCCGCGGACAGGTGACAAGCTTTGATACACGTGAGATTCGAAACGAAAAGACCATTGTCATGTTTGCAGTGACCGATTTTACAGATACGATCATGGTAAAACTGTTTGTGCGAAATGATCAGCTTCCAGAGTTGCTTGGAGAGGTGAAAGCAGGAGCGTTTTTGAAAATCAAAGGTGTCACAACCATCGACAAATTCGACAGTGAACTGACGATTGGCTCCGTTGCCGGAATAAAAAAAATTCCGGATTTTCGAACGACCAAAAAGGATACAAGTGCAGAGAAAAGGGTGGAACTTCACTGCCACACGAAGATGAGTGATATGGATGGTGTCTCTGATGTGAATAAGATTGTAAAACGAGCACACGACTGGGGACATCCTGCGATTGCAATCACGGATCACGGTGTTGTGCAGGCATTCCCGGATGCGAATCATTTTATCGAAGGGCTTGATAAAGATGATCCGTTCAAAGTGATTTATGGGGTGGAAGCATATCTGGTAGATGATCTGACAGATATCGCAGTGCATGCAGGGAATCAGACACTTGATGATACATATGTGGTGTTTGATATCGAGACAACCGGATTCAGTGCTGTGGAAGATCACATCATTGAGATTGGCGCAGTGAAGGTGGAGAATGGAAAGATTACGGATAAGTACAGTACATTTGTAAATCCGGAAGTTCCGATTCCGTTCGAGATCACGCAGCTTACAAGTATCGATGACTCTATGGTGATGGATGCCTCGAAGATCGATGTCATTCTGCCGCAGTTTTTGGAATTTGTCGGAGACGCCTCTCTTGTGGCGCACAATGCAGGGTTTGATGTCGGATTTATTGAGCAGAACTGTAAAAATTTGAATATTGAGCAGGAATTTGTGTCGGTGGATACGGTTGCACTTGCGAGAGTGCTTCTTCCAACGCTGTCCAAATATAAATTGAATATCGTGGCGAAAGCATTGAACATTTCACTTGAGAATCATCATCGTGCTGTGGACGATGCCGGGGCGACCGCAGAGATTTTTGTGAAATTTGTCGAGATGTTAAAAGAGCGGGAAATCACGACATTAAAAGGAGTGAATGCATTTGGTGCGACGAATCCGGATGCGGTGAAAAAGATGCCGACGTATCATGCAATCATTTTAGCGAAAAATGATGTGGGAAGGGTAAACCTATACCGATTGATTTCATTGTCGCATTTGACATATTATGCAAGACGACCGCGTATTCCCAAAAGTGAGTTCAACCGCTATCGGGAAGGTTTGCTGATCGGAAGCGCCTGTGAGGCGGGAGAACTTTATCAGGCGGTACTCAATAACAAGTCGGATGAAACAATTGCAAGATTGGTAGAGTTTTATGATTATCTGGAAATCCAGCCGCTCGGCAATAACCAGTTTATGGTGGACAGCCCGAAATACAGCCAGATTCGAAGCGATGAAGACTTAAAAGATATTAACCGCAAAATTGTAAAATTGGGGGAGGAGTTTCACAAACCGGTTGTGGCAACCTGTGATGTGCATTTCTTAGATGCGGAAGATGAGGTTTATCGAAGAATCATCATGACCGGAAAAGGATTCGGCGATGCTGACAGCCAGCCGCCGCTTTATCTTCGCACAACAGAGGAGATGATGGAAGAATTCGCATATCTTGGATCGAAAAAGGCGCATGAGGTGGTCATTGAAAATACGGTGAAGATCTCAGATATGATTGAAAAGATTTCTCCGGTTCGTCCGGATAAATGTCCGCCGGTCATTGAGGATTCGGATCAGATGTTAAGGGATATCTGTTACAGCAAAGCGCACAGCATGTATGGCGATCCCCTGCCGGAGATTGTAGTGGAGCGTCTGGAGAGAGAGTTGAACTCGATTATTTCCAATGGATTTGCCGTGATGTATATCATCGCGCAGAAACTGGTATGGAAATCCGTTGAGGACGGTTACCTCGTAGGATCACGTGGTTCAGTTGGTTCGTCGTTTGCTGCGACGATGGCAGGAATTACGGAAGTAAATCCGTTGAGTCCTCACTATTATTGTCCGAATTGTTTTTACAGTGATTTTGAGTCTGAGGAAGTCCGCGCTTATGCGGGGGGCTGTGGTTACGATATGCCGGATAAGCTTTGTCCGAACTGTGGGAAACCGCTTGTTAAAGATGGGTTCGATATTCCGTTTGAGACCTTCCTTGGATTCAAGGGAAATAAAGAACCTGATATTGACTTGAACTTCTCCGGAGATTATCAGAGTAATGCTCACAAATATACGGAGGTTATTTTCGGGGAAGGTCAGACGTACCGTGCGGGAACGATCGGTACACTGGCAGATAAGACGGCATATGGATTTGTGAAAAATTATTATGAGGAACACGGACAGGGAAAACGAAAATGCGAGATCGAGCGTATTTTACAGGGTTGTACCGGAATTCGAAGAAGTACCGGACAGCATCCGGGAGGAATCATCGTTCTCCCACTTGGTCAGGATATCAACTCTTTTACACCTGTACAGCATCCGGCAAATGATATGACAACAGATATTATCACAACGCATTTTGATTATCACTCCATCGATCACAACCTGCTGAAACTTGATATTCTCGGTCATGATGATCCGACGATCATCAAGATGCTGGAGGAACTAGTGGAACAACTCACGGGAAAACCGTTTAAAGCGACGGATATTCCACTTGATGATCAGGGTGTGATGAAACTGTTTCAGGATACAAGCTCTCTTGGGATTACACCGGATGATATCGGTGGATGTCCGGTGGGGTGTCTCGGAATTCCGGAGTTTGGAACAGACTTTGTTATTCAGATGGTGGTGGATACGAAACCAAAGACACTTTCAGATTTGATTCGTATTTCCGGTCTGTCGCATGGAACGGACGTATGGCTCAACAATGCGCAGGAATTGATCAAAAGCGGTAAGGCGACGATTTCCACCGCAATCTGTACCCGTGATGATATTATGACGTATCTGATCAACAAAGGAATGGACAGTGAGGAGTCGTTTACGATTATGGAGCGTGTCCGTAAAGGTCTTGTGGCAAAAGGGAAGTGTAAAGACTGGCCGGAGTTTAAAAAGGACATGATTGAGCATGGAATCCCGGACTGGTATATCTGGTCATGTGAAAAGATTAAGTACATGTTCCCGAAAGCGCATGCGGCCGCTTATGTCATGATGGCATTTCGCATTGCCTACTGCAAAGTTTACTATCCACTTGCCTACTATGCGGCATATTTCAGTATCCGCGCCAGCGCATTTTCTTATGAGCTGATGTGTCAGGGAAAAGAAAAGCTGGAGTTCTATATGAACGATTACAAACGCCGCAGTGATTCTCTGAGCAAAAAGGAGCAGGATACATTGAAGGATATGAAAATCGTGCAGGAAATGTATGCAAGAGGATTTGAGTTCCTGCCACTTGATATCTATCGAGCAAAGGCAACGAAATTTCAGATTATCGATGGAAAACTTATGCCGCCACTTTCAAGCATTGAGGGTATGGGAGATAAAGCGGCGGATGCGGTTGAGATGGCTGCAGCAGACGGTCCATATCTGTCAAAAGATGACTTCAGGCAGCGGACGAAAGTAAGTAAGACCGTCATTGATTTCATGGCGGATTTAGGGATGTTTGGAGATTTGCCGGAGACGAATCAATTGTCATTGTTTGATTTTTCATAATAGAGAAAGATGCAGGTCGTGAGGATTTGCATCTTTTTTTGAATTTTGCGATGCAATAAATTAATGCTTTAATTTGAAAAAGCATTGTGCTATAATAAAAACATTAAGCGATTTGCTAAAGGAATGCAGTGAAAAAGGAGGATGAGGGAATGATTTGGGCGAAGGAAGAGACACTGCCAAGAGCCGAGATTGAGAAGATTCAGTTAGAGCGATTAAAGGAAAGTGTTGCATATATTTATGAGAGAGTAGCGCCTTATCGTGAAAAAATGGATGCAGCGGGCGTGAAGCCGGAAGATATTCAGACATTAAAAGGATTTACAGAAATTGCCATTTACAAATAAATCAGATTTTCGGGAGCATTATCCGATGGGATTGTTTGCGGTAGATAAAAAGGAACTTGTTCGATTTCATGCCAGTTCCGGGACGACTGGGAAACCGACTGTTGTAGGATATACGAAAAAAGACTTGGAAATCTGGCTGAACAATGTAGCGCGAGTGGCGTGTATGGGCGGCGCGACGGAGGATGATGTCTGTCAGATTGCGTTTGGGTATGGAACATTTACAGGAGCGCTCGGATTGCACGGAGGTTTGGAGACACTTGGTGCAGCTGTGATCCCGATGTCCTCGGGAAATACAAATAAACAGATTATGTTTTTACAGGATATGGGTGTGACACTTTTGGTGGCGACACCATCGTATGCATTGCACCTTGGAGAAGAGATTCGAAGAAGAGGACTTGATCCGGCAAAAGATCTGAAAGTTCGGATCGGTTTGTTTGGAGGCGAAGGGATGACCGAGCCGATGAGAGAAGAGATGCGTAAAGTGTGGGGAGACCAATTTGTCTGTACACAAAATTATGGAATGAGTGAGCTGTGTGGACCTGGTGTGTCAGGAGAATGCACGGAGTTGAATGGATTACATATCAATGAAGATTGGTTCATTCCGGAGATCATTGATCCGGAGACCGGGGAAGTGCTGCCGGAGGGTGAACTTGGCGAACTGGTTGTCACTTGTCTTGGGAAGGAAGCGCTTCCGATGATTCGTTATCGCACGAAAGATTTGACGAGATTACATTATGAACCTTGCAAATGTGGAAGAACGACATGCAGGATGGATAACTTATCTGGACGTTCTGATGATATGCTTGTCATTCGTGGTGTCAATGTATTTCCGACACAGATTGAGGAAGTGCTTCTTCAGATTGAGGAGATCGGACCACATTATGAGATTCTTGTGGAGAGAAAGAACAGACTCGATGTGATGACGATTTCCGTGGAATTGATCGATGACAGATTACTTGACAGTTATGCAAAATTGAGTGAGTTGGAGCAGAGAATCAAAAGCAAATTAAAATCTGCGCTTGGTCTTGCATCGAATATCAAGCTGGTAGCACCACATACATTACAGCGTTTTGAAGGGAAAGCAAAGCGTGTGACTGATTTACGAAAGGATGGATTATAAAATGGCAAATATGAATCAAAAAGTAATTATGCTCGGCAATGAGGCAATTGCCCGTGGAGCATATGAGGCGGGCGTAAAAGTGTCTGCTGCGTATCCGGGAACGCCAAGTACAGAGATCAGTGAGAATCTTGTAAAATATAAAGATGATATTTATGCGGAGTGGTCACCGAATGAAAAGGTGGCAACAGAAGTTGCGATTGGAGCAAGTGTGTCAGGGGTACGTTCTATGGCATGTATGAAACATGTGGGACTGAATGTGGCGGCAGATCCGCTCTATACAGTTTCTTACATGGGAGTCAACGGCGGTCTTGTTGTGATTGTGGCAGATGATCCTGGGCTTTACAGTTCTCAAAATGAACAGGATACACGTATGGTCGCAAGAGCAGCTCAGGTGCCGGTGCTGGAGCCATCAGACAGTATGGAAGCAAAAGAGTTTATGAAGTTTGCATATGAGATCAGTGAAAACTTCGACCGTCCGGTTATTTTCCGCACAACGACAAGATTGGCGCATTCGCAGGGGCTGGTGGAATTATGTGACCGCGTGGAGCCGGAGGATAAGCCGTATGAAAAAGATATTCGTAAAAATGTTATGATGCCGGGCAATGCAAAGCTTCGCCATATTGAGATTGAGAAGCGAAATCTGGAGCTTGCAGAGGCGGCAAACACAATGGCGATCAATAAAGTGGAGATGAATGATACAAAAATTGGTGTTATCACAAGTGGAATTCCGTATCAATATGTAAAAGAAGCGATTCCAAATGTGTCTGTGTTAAAACTTGGCATGGTGAATCCACTTCCGAAAAAATTGATTGAGGAGTTTGCACAGAAAGTGGAGACACTCTACATTGTGGAAGAATTGGATCCTGTTATTGAAGAACAGGTGAAATCATGGGGGGTGAAAGCAATCGGGAAAGAAATTTTTACAGTGCAGGGTGAATATAGCGCCAATATGATCCGTGAGGCGATTCTCGGAGAAAAGGCAGATGTGAAAGCACCTGCACAGGTCCCGGGAAGACCTCCGATTTTATGTCCAGGATGTCCACACAGAAGCGTTTACCATGTGCTGAATAAGTTGAAGATCCATGCGGCAGGAGACATCGGCTGCTATACTTTGGGGGCAGTTGCACCACTTAGTGTTGTGGACACAACAATCTGTATGGGAGCAAGTATTTCAAGTCTTCATGGAATGGAAAAGGCAAAAGGAAAAGACTATATCAAGAACTGGGTAGCTGTGATCGGGGATTCTACATTTTTACATACCGGCGTGAATTCACTTATGAATATGATGTACAATAGAGCGACAGGAACCGTGATGATTCTTGATAATTCCACAACCGGAATGACCGGGCATCAGGACCATGCGGCGACCGGCAAGACACTTCTCGGCGAGCCGACATATGCAATCGATATTCCGGCGCTTTGCAGGGCAATTGGTGTGAAAAACGTAGTGGAAGTAAATGCGTTTGATATTGAAAAGTTAGAAAAAGTGGTAAAAGAAGAAGTGGCAAAAGACGAGGTGTCTGTCATCATCACAAAATCACCATGTGTTCTTTTGGATAAATCAAAGAAACCGGTTTATATTGCACATGAAGACAAGTGTAAAAAATGCGGTATGTGTATGAAACCGGGATGTCCGGCAATGACAAGAAATGCGGACGGAACGATTCATATCGACGATACGATGTGCACCGGATGTGGACTTTGTGAGACATTATGTAAATTTGAGGCGATTGAACTAGTGGAGGCAGGTGACAGATAATGACGACAAAAAATATTATGATTGTAGGTGTGGGAGGTCAGGGAACACTTCTCACGAGCAGGATTTTAGGTGGGCTTGCGATTGCGGGCGGATATGATGTGAAGCTTTCTGAGGTGCACGGCATGGCGCAGCGAGGCGGAAGTGTTGTGACATATGTGCGTTATGGAGAGAAAGTTGCGGAGCCGATCGTGGAAGAAGGGCAGGCAGATGTCATTATCGCATTTGAACGATTGGAAGCACTCCGGTATGCACATTTCTTGAAAAAAGACGGTGTGTTGATTGCCAATGATTGGAGAATTGATCCGATGCCTGTTGTGATCGGGGCGGCTCAGTATCCGGAACACATTTTAGAAGATTTGGCGAAAGAACATAAAGTGTATACAGTGAATGCGACAGAGGAAGCAAAAAAGCTTGGCAATCCGAGAGTGTTTAATATGATCGTGCTTGGAATTGCTGCACAGCACATGGATTTTACAAAAGAGCAGTGGTATGACGTGATCGAGCATACGGTGCCGCCAAAGACTGTGGAACTAAACAAGCAGGCATTTGATGTCGGCTATACATTGTAGGAGGTGTCTTATGATTAAGCAGTTATCCGTATTTGTGGAAAACAGGCCGGGAAGCCTTATGGATGTGACGAGTCAGTTGACGGAAGCACATATCAATATCCGGGCGGTGTCTTCGTTTGATGCACCGGAGTTTGGTATTTTGCGTCTCATCGTTGACAAACCGATGGAGGCAAAAGAATATCTGACATCAAAAGGATTTGTTGTCCGTGTCAGTGAAGTGCTTGGCGCAGAGTTGGAAGATAAGAAGGGGACGCTCAACAATATGCTGACGATTCTTGCGGAAGGAAAGATTAACATCAATTATATTTATTCGTTTATTATCCGGGATGGACTGGCGCCTGTCATGGTGTTCCATACAGATGATTTTGACAAAGCGATTGAAAGTCTGAAAAAGGCAAACGTGAAGATTGTAGACGAAAACGAGTTATAGAGGAGATGAAGTGCGATGGAGTGGAAGGAAAGGATCAGAGATCCGAAAGTGGAATGTATGAGCAGGGATGAGATGACGGCTCTGCAAAGTGAACGATTGGTAAAACTGGTGGAACGGGTATATAAAAATGTTACGTTTTACCACGAGAAGATGAAAGCGCTTGGAGTAGAACCGGGAGATATCAAAGGAGTGGAAGATATCGATAAACTTCCATTTACAACGAAAGAGGATTTGAGAGAAAACTATCCGTTTGGACTTTTGGCAGTTCCGAAATCTCAGGTAGCGAGAGTACAGGGAACTTCCGGAACGACGGGAAAACTGACACTTGCATCCTACACACAGAGTGATGTGGATCTCTGGGGAGAGTGTGTGGCAAGATGTCTTACGATGGCAGGACTTACCGAGGAGGATATCATTCATGTCTGTTATGGATATGGTCTCTTTACCGGAGGAATGGGACTTGATTTTGGCACAAGAAAATTAGGTGCGATGGCGATTCCGATGTCTGCTGGAAACACAAAGAGACAGATGATGTGTATGGAAGATTTTGGAGCGACAGCAATCGCATGTACGCCGTCCTATGCACTTCATTTGGCAGAATCACTTCAGGAAGCCGGACTTGTAGAAAAATTGAAATTAAAGGCGGGAATACTTGGAGCCGAGCCATGGACTGTGGAGATGCGTCAAAAGATTGAAAACATACTTGGAATCAATTGCTTTGACATTTATGGACTTTGTGAGATCATGGGACCGGGTGTTGCGTTTGAATGTATCCATCATAACGGATTGCATATTTTTGAAGACCATTTCTATCCGGAAATCCTAGATCCGGCAACGGGAAAAGCATGTGCGGATGGAGAGACAGGGGAGTTGATCTTTACAACTCTCACGAAAGAGGCGATGCCTCTTCTGCGCTACCGGACAAAAGATTTGACGAGCATTGACCACAGCACATGTGCATGTGGAAGAACACTCCCTCGAATTTCAAAATTCAAAGGACGTACAGACGACATGAAAGTCATTCGTGGTGTCAATGTGTTCCCAACTCAGGTGGAAACTGCACTTTTAAGTATGGGTGGAGATGTCGCACCACACTATCTGATGATTGTTGACCGCGAGAACAATATGGATACGCTGACTGTCATGGTGGAAGTAGATGAACGTTTCTTCTCGGATGAGATCCGTGCGTTGGATGGTTTGAAAAATAAAATCGGTGCAGTGTTAAAACAGGCGCTTGGAGTGGCAGTGAAAGTAAAGCTGGTTGAGCCGAAGACAATTGAGCGGAGCGAAGGAAAAGCGAAACGTGTCATTGATAAGAGAAATCTATCTTAAGAGGAGGGAAAATATGAGAATTCAACAATTATCCGTATTTTTGGAGAATCGAGAAGGGCGTCTTGATGAGGTTTTGACAGTATTAGGGAAAAATGATGTCAATATTGTGGCGTTAAGTCTTGCGGACACTGCAGACTATGGGATGCTGCGCATGATTGTATCAGATCCGATGAAAGGAAGAATGGTCTTAAAGGAAGCGGGGATTACAGCGATGCTGACAGATGTGGTTGCAATTCGTGTGCCACATGCGACCGGTTCGCTTAGCAAAGCAATGCATGCATTGGTGGAAGCAAAAGTGAATGTGGAATATATGTATGCATTTGCCAATGGAGCAGACGCCTCGGCGGTGCTGAAATCAGATGAACCGGAAAAAGCAGTTGATGTTTTACGGGAAAATGGATTCGATGTGTGGAGTGCGGATGAAGCGTACAAGGCAAATTGTTAAGAACAAGGAGTGTATCATTGTGATATGCTCCTTATTTTTTGGTGAAAAGACTGAAAAATATACAAAATATACATACTAATAAAGTGAAAACAAAATATACAGGTGAAAGTTTACAATTATAAATGGTTATAACAGAAAAAATATGTTATACTAAACGAAATGGCTTGAGGCGGTCAGGAAAGAGAGGAAAAAGAAATTGAAAAGGAAAAGGTAATTGCAATCTTATTGGCGGCGGCACTTTCGGCAGGAAATCTTTCGGGTCTTGGTATGTTATCAGTTGCGGCAGAAAATACTCAGACAGAACAGGCGATGGAAAAAGAAAATGAGCAGACGAATATTGCTCTGAATAGAACTGCAAGAGCATCAAACTCATTAGGAGCATCTGCTGAGCATCCTGCAAGAACACCGGAACTGGCGTTTGACGGAAAAGGGGACAACACAACAGACAATATCAACAGCCGCTGGCAGAGCAGTGATGTTCAGGAGTTTCGGGAGGAATGGCTGGAAGTCGACCTCGGAAACTCAGCAAAAATTTCAAAGGTGACTGTGAAATTCTTTGCAAAATTATATGGAAACTTTGTTATTGAGACATCGGACAGTCAGGCGGAAGATGCGAAATGGACGGAAATTAAATCTGTGGAGATGCCATCCGGCAATGATGCGAATATCATAAAAGAAGTAGATGTAACAAAGGATGGGGAACCGGTGGAAGTATCCCGTTATCTGCGTCTGCGTTTCACATCAGGAAACACGCAGGCTGCAAGCCGTGGAATCGGCGTGTATGAGTTTGAGGTGTACGGAGATTTGAGTGAGCCGGACAAGCCGGAAAAACCAGAAAATCCGGATGCAGTTACCGGAAATATTGCGAAAGGAAAACGTGCCACGGCATCCGGAGTGGAAGTTGGAATGGAGTCCTGCACACCGAATTTAGCAGTCGATGGCGATAAAGAGACAAGATGGTCTGCACCTCAGATGAAAACAGGAACAGATGCGAATCAGAAACAGAATATGCAATGGCTGGAATTAAATCTTGGAAATAATGTGACAGATATTACAAGCATTGATATTTCTTTCTTTAAATTAGTATTTTCTACAGACTATACAATTAAGACGAGAGCAAGCGAAACAGATAATTGGAGAGAAGTCGCACATATCACACATGATCCAAGTGCAGAACAGAATAAGGTAGATTCTATCAAAACAGTAAAAGAATTGGATAAATATGTCCGTTTTGAGTTTAACAAGGTAAACACACAGGCAGGCGGAAACAGTGTCTCTGTGCGTGAAATTGAAATCAACGGAACGCAGGTTCCGGTACCGTATGAGCCGGAAAGTGCAAAAGAAGTGCTTGACACGGTGAAAGGTCTGGATACAATTACAGCAGACATGACAGAAGTACCTCTTCCGTAAGTACCGGAAGGATATGAGATTCATGTGATCGGAAGCGAGTATCCTCAAGTCATCACAGATGACGGAAAAATCAGCGCATACAATATGTACGATTACAAGAGTATGGAGATTATGCTTCAAGTTGTGAATAAAGAAGATGAGACGGATGTCGCAAAGAAAGCTTTCCAGGTAGCAGTTCCGAGAAAGACACAGAAACATGTTGATTTATTCCCGAAAGTAGAAAATCAAAATGCGGAGCCAAAAGTGATTCCGAGTATTCAGGAATGGTACGGCTATGACGGAGAATTTAAGCTTACGAAAAATTCACGCATCATTGTGAAAGATGGGGCGAATCTTGGCGCAGACAAAATTGCAAAACAGTTTCAGGAAGATATGAAAGAGATTACCGGAATGGAACTTGCAATTGTAAGCGGACAGGAATCAGATGCAGATGACATTTTGATTGAGTCTGCGGTGGAAGATACATACACACTTGGAGACGAGGGATATCTTCTGCAGGCAGATGACGATGGAATCCACATCATTGGAAATGGATACAACGGATGTCTTTACGGTGCGATGACTTTAGAGCAGGTATTTTATACACAGAAAGATGAATTTAAATTCCCGAAGGGAATTGCCCGTGATTTTTCCAAATATGCAGTCCGTGGAGTGATGATTGATATTGCAAGAACACCATACCGAATGGATGCGTTGGAAGATATTGTGAAAGCGCTGGCGTTCTATAAGATTAATGAAGTACAATTTCATCTGAATGATAACCGATATGTGCCGGGAAATGCAGACCGTGATAAATATGAACATTGGGAAAACGTAGAAGGTATGTTCCGTCTGGAAAGTGATACCTTCCCAAGCCTTAAGACGACGGAGAAAAAGAACGACTATTACAACGAAGTGTTTGGCGGCTCGCTGCAATATACAAAAGAAGAATACAAGAATTTACAGAATTTGGCGATGGATTACGGAATTAATCCGATTTCAGAGATTGATGCTCCGGGACATTCGCTTCTGTTTACAAAATATGTGAGAAATCATTTGGAGGAAGCGCAAAAGGCGGTTCCGGAGATTACCGGAAATATCAATGCAGATAAAGACTGGGAATTGCTTGCGCTGACTGGGGAGAAAAAAGATTCTGCGTTTGCGTTTATGGATGCATTGTTTGATGAGTATCTGGAAGAGGATGTATTTTTAGGTGACACGGTCAACATCGGAGCAGACGAGTACTGGAATATCAATGATCAGGAACGACCGGGTGTACAGGAGTATATCCGTAAAATGGCAGACAATGTAAAGGATCACGACAAAAAGGTTCGTATGTGGGGATCGACAAGCCAGTTTTTCAAAAATCAAGATCAGGCAAAAGCATATAACGATATTGAAATTGATTTCTGGTCAAATTCATGGGAAAATGCAGCGAATAGAATTGAACAGGGATATAAAGTAGTCAATGTAGATTCGTTCCATCTGTATGGAAATCCTGGGCGCGACAAACGAGATGTTGTCAATGTGGAGCATGTGTTCAATAACTGGGATCCGACAGTGATGACAGGAAGCAAAGTAAGCAAGTCAGAGCCGAATCTTCTTGGAGCAAAGACGGCGCTTTGGGCAGACATTGCAGATATGGGTGTGACAGAAAGAGATAATTTTGAACGTATCATGCGTCAGGCAGCAGTGTTGAGTGAAAAGACATGGGGCGGAACAGATGAGACACAGACATTTGAAGAGTACAGTTTCAAGTATGACAGATTACAGCAGGGACCGGGCGTGTCTTTGGGGGCAGATGTAGACAGTGAGACCGGGCTTGTGCTGGATTATGATTTTGCAAATGTTAAGGAGGGAAAAGTATATGATGCCAGCGGAAATGGATATAACGGAAATATTTCGGATGCAAAGATAAAAGAAGAAGCTGGGACAGCGTGGCTTCAGCTGAACGGAGATACAGAGGTGCAAACGGAGCTTCGATCTATGGATTATCCATACACGGTACAATTTGAACTTCGACTTGCAAAAGAGGGCAATGGTGATGGAGAGACATATATTTTTGACGGACGCGATGGAAGATTGTCAATCAATGACAAAGGGAACTTACAGATTAATCGTTCTTACTTTACACAGGACTTTGGTTATCAGATTCCAACAGACAAACCGGTGCAGATGACAATTGTCGGGACGCAGCAGGTGACGAAGTTGTACATTGATGGAAAATTAGAAAAGACACTTTTGCGAACTACGAATTCAGAGACGGATTATGAACATCTGTTATCGACATTTGTATTTCCACTTTCTTCTATAGGAAAAGGGATAGAGGGTGAACTTGCAAATTTGAAAGTATATAACAAAGCATTGTCACCGGAAAAAATCAAAGAAGTTTCAGAGAAAAAAGAAGTGACAGAAGTCAATGTGTCTCAGGGGACAGCAGCAGCAGGGACAGCGCAGCGAAAAGGTGACGGCAATCAGGATGTGGACTGGAAAAAACTTCGTGTCGGCTGGAAAGCAATTGATGGTGACGGCAATGCTCTGGATGGAAAGCATGGCACAGATGTGAGTGAAAAAGATTCGTATTTTGAGGGTGCATATGCGGACAGCGCATTTGCGGTAGATATGCTGGAAGAGCAAGATATCAGTAAGCTGGTACTGCAATGGGATCGAGCGCCAAAAAGTTTTAAGATTCAGATTTCAGAAGATGGAAGTGTGTGGAAAGATTTACAGACTGTAGATGGAGAAAGTGTCAATACAATCACGTTTGCACAACCGATTCACACACGTTACATTAAAATGCAGGGAGTAAGTCTGAATGGAAACAATACGTTCAAATTGAGGGAATTCGAAGCGTATGAGGCAGTGGACAAGACAGCGCTGAAAGAGCAAGTGAAAGCAGCGAAAGAAAAATGCGAAGAGTTTGGTCTGACGTTTGCAGATGCAAAGGGATATGATGCTTTTATGGATGCATATATGAAAGCAGAGGCAATGTACGAAAACACACTGGCAGAACAAAATGATGTGGATCTTGCAACGAAGACATTGGAAGAAACGCTGAAAGACCTTCCAGAGAATCCGGAGCCAGGGGAAGTAGAAGTGGAATCAGTCAAAGTGACTGTAAATAAGACGGAATTGAAAGTCGGAGAGACGACAACGGCAAAAGCAGTGATTACACCGGATAATGCAACAGATCAGACAGTCTCATGGACAACTTCTGATGAGTCAGTGATAACAGTGGATAAAGACGGACAGATCACAGCAAAGAAGATCGGAAAGGCAAATGTGATTGCAACTGCATCCAATGGAAAAACTGACAAAGTAGAAATTACGGTTGTTGAAGAGAAAACGGATCCAAAAACCGGATAAATGGAGACGATGGAAAAGATAATCAGAATCAGACTCAGAATACGAAGCCGGAAGAGGATAAAAGAAAGATCCTGTCAAGACGGGAGACCCACAGTCTATCGCACTGTGCCTTGGGGCAATGGCGGCAGCCGGAGTAACTGTCATTGGAAGAAAAAGAAAGAGATTAATTAAAAGTAAATTAAAGAGCAAAAATCGGAGGCAGAAATGAAGAAAACAGTCAAAAAGGTATGGTAGTGACATTATCAGCATGTATGCTTGCAAATTCAGTTCCATTATCGAATTTTACAGTACAGGCAGCGTTAAAGCAGGAATTTGTTGAATTTACAAATGAACAAAACAGAGGTGGATGGTCAAAGGCGAGTGGAAACGGGAAAATCGAGTTTACAGACGGAGAGAACGAAAAAGGATATATGGTGTTAAGCTCAGATGATAATACGATTTTTTCGGAAAACCAGTCAGAAAAACGTGCAGACGGTTATGTGGAGATGGATATGACTCTGACGAAAGCAGACAATGGTGGCCGCATGGGAATTATTTTTCGGTATAACAATGAAAACGACTGGCAGGGAATCGGTATTGACAGTGGAAGCTGGAATTGGTTCAACGGAGCAGGTGAGTGGGGAAGCGTAACATCTGCGGCTAAAAGTTTTACAAAAGTAGGAGAAACTCATAGAATTCGAGTGGAATACCGCGGAAACAACGTGAAAGTTCTGCAGGATGGTGTGGAGATCATAAATCAGGAAATCGACAAGTTCAGCAACGAAAAAGCGGGGAATGTCGGTATGCGCCTCTGGGGAAAGGTGTCTGAAAACTATGATTGTGCTTTTAAAATCGACAATGTAAAGACAGGGGAAATCGCAAAAGAAGTTGTTCTTACACCGGATCATTTTACAGTTGATTATGAGGAAGCCGGAAAAGAAGATTTCAAAGTAACAATTGCTGAGGAGTCTTTGCAACTGACAGAAATTAAAAGTGGGAATGTGGCATTAGAAAAGGACAAAGATTACACATTTCATGCCAATACAGTTACGATAAAAAAAGAATATATTGCACAGATCAAAGATGCGGCATCCACAAATTTGACATTTGTATTTGAAGATGGACAACAGAAAACGTGCAGTATACAAATCAAAAAGGAAGAAGAACAAGTTTCTTATAATCGTGATTTCACAAAAGGGACAGAGGGGTTTGAAAAAGTTTCTGGAGACAGCGGAGTGCTGGAAGCAGGGAAAGATGGTGTGACTGTTCAGAAAGATGGTGTGTTCATTGATCAAAATTCTAAGGAGCTTAAGAATCAAGAAGTGGAATTTACATATGATCCGCTAAATAATAGCTGTAATTATGGCGTGGTACTGCGCTATACATCTCCGACAGACTATATTTATGTGGGACCTTCTGCTCAAAATAACCAACATTATACAAAATGGGGGATTTATAATCAGAACGGAAGACTTGCAGAGATTGAGGACAGCGGTTTTGTACTTTCCGGACGTGACGTTCCGTATAAAGTAAAAGTAAGAGTTGTTGAAAATGTAGTGACAATCTTTTTGGATAACGAAGAGATTTACAATGGAGAGATAGGTGGACTTACAACGAATGCCGGAAAAGTTGGTTTTCGAACAACAGAAAGTACAGGCATGACAATTCAAGGATTTACACAGGAGACAGCAAGTGCGCCAGAAGTGGTGGAAAACACGTCGGAAGCTGAGATTGCTTCTGAGCAAATGACAGTGACGCTGGATGCAAATTTCCCAAGAGTGGTCGAGTATACCTTGAAAGAGGGAGGGCAGACTGTCAAGGGGCAAGAACTTGCATTACATCAGGTGGAATTGAATAATAAACTGTACACACCGAAGGTTACATCAGATATTTCCGGTGCGAAGGCGACCTATCATGTTTCGGAAGAATCAACAGGGATTTCGTTTGATGTCATCATGGAAGTAAAAGAAAATGTACTGTCTATGCATGTGAAAAATATCAAAGATGATAAGACAAAGCTATATACTTTGAATTTCCCAGAACACAGTCTGATCTCTATGTCGAGCAAGGATGCAGGCGGCATGCTCACGGTAAATGATTATCGTTCGGAATCAAAGGTAGAACTTTCAAAAGCAAATGTCGCAAATGCTTACAGTGAGACAACGCTTGCCGTGCTGAGTAATCAGAATGTGGCGGCAACTCTGACAGGAGAATCCTATAAGAATCGGCATGAGGTGGCGTATCAGACATTTGATGCGGGGGATCACACTTCCACGGGACTTTGGGTGAATGAGTTTACATACAGAGGTCTGGATGGAGAAGTAATGTATGAGCCGGCTGTGAAAGTGGCTATTACAGCGGATCGCAACAAAGACGGTAAGGTGGATTATCAAGATGGTGCAATTGCACTGCGTGATGACTGTATGACCAGAAAAACAGGCGCAGATGTTGTGACAGATACATGGACGATGGTTGCAATGAATGTGGGGTCTGAGGCACAGTATCCGTTTCTTCGTATTTTAGACAATGTAAAGAAGATGTCACTTGCGATGGATGGATTTGGTCAGAATATAATTATCAAAGGATATCAAAGTGAAGGGCACGACTCATCACATCCGGATTTTGCAAATTACAATAAACGTGCCGGAGGTTTGGAAGATTTTCAGACATTACTTGAAAACTCTGAAAAATATAATGCCAAGATAGGAATCCATGTCAATCATACGGATATTTATCCGGAATCGCCGCAGTTTGGAAGATTGTTCACAGATCAGGCAGCGTGGAGCTGGTATGATTCTTCAAAACAGATTATACGTGAAAATGATGATTTGGATAAGAGTGAAAATGGTCTGGATGGACGGTTCGGACAGTTGTATGACAAAGATACCAATGGACAAATAGATTCGACCTATGTGGATGTATTCTTTGGTACAAGATGGCCGATGTATAAATTGATTGAAAATATTGCGGGTCGTGACATCGTTCTTGGAACGGAATATGCGGATGAGATGGCATCGCACAGTGTGTTCGCACATGGAATTCAGGTGGAGCCAGTGGCATCGAATCTGAAAGCGGCAGGAAATCTGGTTCGTTTTGTGGAAAATAATCAGTCTGATATTTTTCAGCAGCATGATCTGTTCCGTGGTGTGAAGGATCGTAACTCAGATACAGCTGGGATCAATGGATGGCAGACGGCGAAAAATATGAACAATGCACTGCAGATTTTTTATGAGCAGATACTTCCGAACAAGTTCCTTGCACAGTATCCGGTTATGCAGTATACAAGCAATGAGCAGGCGGTGCTTGGTGAAAATAATGAAGTTGTGACAAAGATGGAAAATGGTGTCAATGTCATCACGAAAGACGGAAAAGAAGTTGCAAGAGGAAATAAAATATTTATTCCGTGGGGAAAAGACGATGATACAGAAGGAAAGATTTATCATTACAATGGCGATGGGGGAGAGAGTACATGGTCACTTCCGAATTCGTGGAAAGATGCATCGCAGGTTACGGTATACAAGCTTTCTGAAAATGGAAAAAGCGATAAACAAACAGTGTCTGTGACAGATGGAAAAGTGACGTTAAAAGCAGATGCAAAAACAGGATATGTGCTTTACAAAGAAGAAGCGAAAAAGATTGAAACATCGGATACGATGGAATGGTCAACAGGCTCTCCGGTAAAAGATATGGGATTTGATTCTTATAATTTTGATGAGTGGAAGCAATCTTCTTCGGCAAAAAGTGTGGAACATATTACGATTGAAGATAATTCGCTTGGAAATGCGCATCTTTACATTAAAGGGAAAAAGATGGGCAAGTGGAGCAGGTTCTGACAGGACTTGAGAAAGGACAAACCTATTCGGCATCGGTATGGTGTATTACAGATGATGACAGAAAAGCATCTATCAAAGTCGAGAATGGGGACGAAGTTGTAGCGAATTATATGGACAGCAGCAATGTAAAATATGGTGTTCATCACAATGACAAATACCAGACATATGCACAACGTATGCAGGTTCGTTTTACGGCAACATCTGACAAGGCGGTGTTGACTTTGGCTGCGGAGGAAGGAAAGACAGATGAATCGGTAGTGGATTTTGATGATGTACGTGTCATGAAAGTAAATCCGTCGACAAATCCTGAACCTGCAAAATACACATATTGGGAAGATTTTGAAAATGTAGACCAGGGATATGGTGTGTTTGTGTCAACGGAGTCTGACCAGTCGCATTTGTCACAGAAGAATGCAGTAGATCCGCAATATACGCCGGATGTAATCGATGGCAACTATTCATTGAAGGTACGTGCGGGAGATTACATGAGAACGATTCCTTCGACAGTAAGACTGGAGCCAAATACAGAGTATACAGTAGGAATCGATTATAAATCTCCGTCTTCGAATGCGTTTACATTCGCAGTGAAATCAGACAAAGCAAGTAAGGAAAATGATGCGCAACATGCTGTGGTTGCGAGTGAAGTGGTAAAAGATCAAGAAGGAAAGCTGGTATTGAAGTTTACAACCGGAGATTATGATGATTACTATGTAGATATTACAAAAAATGCAGCGACAGAATATTATGTAGACAATTTCTATGTGGAACAGGCTCGCGCTATGAACCAGGAAACACTGGAGGCGCTGATTGAAGAGGCGAAGGCGTTAGATGAAAAGGCATATACAAAAGAGTCTTTTGAAAACATGCAGGCTGCGTTGAAAGAAGCTGAGAAAGTGCATAAAAATCAAAATGCTTCGAAAGAAGAGATAGAAAAGGCGTATACAGATTTAGAGACTGCGATGGAAAATCTGGATGCCTATGCAACAGCTGAGGATAAGGAACAGCTCTCGAAAGTAATTCGTGAGATGAAGAGTATTCTTGCGAGCGACTACAAGCAGGATGAAAAGTGGCTGGCGTTCCAATCTGCGCTCAAAGAAGCGGAGTCTTTATATGATTCAGACAAGGCGACCCAGAAAGAGGTTGCTTGGATGATTCGCGATTTGCGGGAAGCAAAAGAAAGGTTGAATCCATTAGTAGACAGAACAGCATTAAAGGCAATCATGGCAAAAGCAGAGAGAGTAGATAATAATTCTGTTGTAGATGGAAAAGAATTACAGACATTCTTAAGCGCTTACAGTGAAGCAAAAACAACTGACTTAAAACCGGGAGTGACAGAAACGGAGATTTTGCAGGCGACGCAGAAATTAACAGATGCATATAATGCAATTGTTTTAAAACAAGATTCTAAAAATCAACTTGTAAGCACAGCGCTTGAAAAGGCGGATGAAGATGTAAACTATTTTCTGGAAAAGGACTGGAAGGAAATTCAGGAGGCAAAAGCGGCGCTTGAAAAGATGAAAAATCAGACAGGTGTTTTGGTAAAAGATTACTTTGAAGTATTAGATCGTCTGGAGGCTGCGCTGGAACATAAATTGAGCAGACCGGTGGTGCCGTCTGCGGTGGAAATTGATTCAAAGAACTTCAAGATTTCAGCAAACACAGAACAGGCAGATAATACGGCTCATAATGAAGGGCCTGTCAAATATGCATTTGACAAAAATCCAAATACGATCTGGCACAGCAGTTATAATCCGATGTTTACGGTATCGGCAGACAATCCGGCAGAGATTACAATTGATATGGGAAAATCATATACGATTAATCAGTTTTCATATTTGCAGCGCCCTGCTGGAGGAAATAATGGAAAAGTACAGAAATACAATCTGTATGTCAAGTCGAATCAGGCAGATAAATGGAAGAAAATTGTAACGGATGGAACATTTGCGGATAAACAAGAACTTCAAAAAGTGACATTTGATGAAGTGGAAGCACAGTATGTCAAATTTGAAGTGACGCAGGGATTTGGTAACTTTGCGACAGCAGCAGAACTTGCGGTTTATCAGAAAGCTTCTGATTTTTCAAAATTGCAGGAAGCGATGGATGAAGCGGAGAAGTTGGAGCGTACAAAATATTTAGAAGTATATTACTCCAACATCGATCAGTTATGCGAAGAGGCAGAAGAGTTGCTGAAAGATTTTATGACGGAACAGGCAAAAATTGATGCGCTCACAGAACAATTGCAAAAGGCTTTGGATGCACTTGAGGCGCTGGCTGCAAAATCAGATATTAAATTGTTGGAAGAAGCGGTAGAGGCTGCACGAAATATTGATTTAGATCAGTACAAAAACACAAAAGAATTTGAAAAAGCACTGTCTGCTTCTGAGAAACTGCTGGCAGAATACAAAAAAGAAGAAAGAATATTACAAAAAGATGTGACAGAAGCAATTTTGAAATTGACTGAGGAACAAGGAAAGCTGGAAGAAAAAGATCCGGTAAAACCAGAAAAGCCAGAGGTAGATATGGTTGTGGTGAAAGCGGAACAAACCACATTGAAAGTTGGAGCCGCCACAAAGGTATCTGCGACAATCATGCCGGAAGATGCCAAAGATAAGGCTGTGACATGGTCTGTATCAGATGAGAATATTTTGTCTGTGAGTCCAGATGGAACGGTGACTGCGAAAAAAGAAGGAAAAGCATATGTAATTGCAACTTCTTCGAATGGAAAAACCGGACGAGTAGAAATTACAGTTGTTTCAAAGGATACTGTTTCGAATCCGGAATCATCAAAAGATGAAGGAAAAGAAAATAAGAAAGAGCCTGTGAAAACAGGGGATACGCAGTCGACAGCGTGGTATATCGGCTTGATGGCGGCAGTTGGTGCAGTTGTATTTGGCACGAAAAAGAGAAAGAAAAGGATGAAATGTAGTTAAGCAATAAAAGGTTCTGGATTTGGTGAAAACCAAATTTGGAACCTTTTTTAAACAAAATTATTAAAAATAACTAAAAATATAAAATTAGAGAATTTAAAACAGTTGTTTTTGACATGAGAAATATACAAAATGATGAAAAATTTATATATTATACCTATAAATATGAAATTGTGCTAAACTAAAAGAGTGCATGATTGCTACAAAACAAACAATCCTGCAAATTTATCTAATCTGCCAAAAGACTTGGAAAGGAGTTTGAATTGCAGAGGAAAAGGAGAAGGTTATGAAAAGAAAACTTTTAAGTTCCATGCTCGCGGCGGCAGTAGTCGTGACGAGTACGTTCTCCACAACATCAGTCTCTGAGGCGAAGGAACCAGATGCCTCAAATGGCAAAGTTGAGGTTACGATGAAAGATAATTCCGTAACAATTGGAAACGATGCCATTGAAAGAACATTTTCAACAGCAGATTCAAAGTTATCTACTACTGAAATTGTGAACAAGAGAACGGATGGTGGAGAGACTAACTTTACACCGGAAGAAGGTAGTGAAGAATTTATTGTCAAGACGACAAAAGAAAAGAAAGACCCGATTAGTTTGGAGCCGATTGACAGAAAAGGATGGACAGCAGAGGCGGACAGTTATCAGAATGGCGCGGCAGGCGCTTCTGATGGACCGGCATCAAATCTGTTAGATGGGAAGATTGATACAATTTGGCACAGTAATTATGGTGGTGGAACAAATGGTGCGGGCGATCAGGATTACCCACACAATGTTGTGATCAAATTTGATGATTCTGAGACGTTTCAGTCATTTTCATATACGCCTAGAAAAGAAAGTGAGACGACAAACGGAAACATCAAAGGCTATAAATTGTATGCATCTACAGAGGCGGAAAAACTTGATTTTAATTCAGATAAATGGGGAGAACCGATTGCGGAAGGCGAATTTGAGTATGATGGCACCAACCCGATCTATGTGAACTTAAAGGAAACATGTACAGCAACACAGATTAAGTTTGTGGCAACATCGTCAAATAACGGCGAGAAGTTTGCGGGTGGCGCAGAATTTAATTTACATAAAGATAAAGTGCCGGTTGTTGCGGACGACAGAGCGTTTAAGACAAGTGACTTACAACTGGAAGATGGCAAGGATGCCGTGAAGGTTGAAGATACAACAGCAACTATCAACGGGGAGAAGAAGACAGGTAAGAAGGTGACGTTTTCCTTTGAACCGTATACACATAAAGGTGTAGAGTATACAATCGACGAAGTAGTTGTTATGTATGAAGGGGATCACTTCATGCGTAAATATTTGGAAATTGAAGTTCCGGATGAAGATATGGGAAAAGCGGAAATTGACTATATCGATCTGGAATCTCTGAAAGTAGAAGAGTCTGATAAACAGTGGACAATTCCGAGAGGAAAAGGTGGAATTGTTCAGATGGAAGAGTTTAAGGCGAATCTTGGACAGCCAATCTATATTCAGGGCATGTTTTTCGGATGTGAATTCCCGGCGGCAGATACGGAGATTGTAGACGAGACAGGATATATGCGTTACTATACCGGAAAAACATTCGAAAGAATGAAAGAGGATAATCAACTGACAACAGATGGAAAATATGTGACATGGCAGACAGTTGCCGGCGCTGCAAGAAGTACGGAAAACGAAGTTATTCAGGCAGATTTCTATGATTACATTGATTCGATTGCAACTCCATCAGAATTTCGAATTCAATATAATTCATGGTTCGACAACATGATGAAGATTGACGATGAAAATATTTTGGAATCTTTCATTGAAATTGATCGTGAGTTGAACAATGCGGAAGTACGTCCGCTGGATTCTTACGTTGTGGATGATGGGTGGAATGCTTACAACGATGGAACGCTAGGGGCTGGCTCTTATCCGCAATCGGGATCAGAGATTAATAAAGAAGGGTTCTGGACATTCAATGAAAAATTCCCAGATGAACTGACACCATCCAGCGAGTTAGTGCAGAAGTTTGGAAGTAATTTCGGTGTGTGGGTTGGACCAAGAGGTGGCTATAACTTCTATGGAACATTGGCAAATATCATAGAAAAAGCTGGAAATGGAAGCAAAGCCGGCGGTTCCATTGATGTTGCAGACCGGGTGTACGTAGAAAAATTTAAAGATATGGCAATTGACTGGCAGAAGCGATTCAAGGTAAATTACTGGAAATGGGATGGATTTGCGGATACAGGACAGTATAATCACTTTAATAATTCAGGTGGTGCGGACGGTGTTCCGGTATATAGCGAGACGAATCACCATATGACGGGTGGTTACCATCAGATGTACCATGTGACGGATTTGTGGGAAGCATGGATTGATCTTATGGAAGCAGTACGCCAAAGTGAAAAAGAGGATGGCATTAATAATCTGTGGATTTCATTGACATGCTATGTAAACCCAAGTCCTTGGTATTTACAATGGGCAAACTCTGTATGGATTCAATGTACACATGACCAAAAGGATGCTGGTTTTGGTACAACAAAAATGAACAAGCAGATCACTTACCGTGATGCATGTTACTATGATTTCCTGAAGAATCATGAGTTCCAGTTCCCATTGCAGAACATTTACAACCATGATCCGGTATATGGAAAAGAAGGAACCGGAATGAATGTGAATACGGCTACAGATGAAGATTTCCAGAACTACTTATATATGCTTTCTACACGTGGAACAGCTTTCTGGGAACTATACTATTCTGACAGTATCATGACAGATGGCAAGTATGAGATTACCGGAGAATTTTTAGAGTGGGCGGAAGAAAATTATCATATGCTGAAGAATTCTAAAATGATTGGTGGACGACCGGACAATACAACTTTGGGAAGTGCTTCTTCAAGTGAAGCATCAGCAGAAGCGTACGGATTTTCATGCTTTGATGGAAAAGAAGGAATCATTTCACTTCGTAACCCATCTGCTTCCGCTGATAAAGAAATTAAATTTACATTTGACCGAACTATAGGTGTTGCTGAAGGTGCAGGCACATTAGATTATTATTTGGAGCATAGTTATAAGCTTTCCGACGAGTCTGCTCAGACGGGAACATTGACATACGGACAAGAATATACAGTGAATTTGAAACCAAATGAAGTACGTATTTTACGAGTTTCTGCACAAAAAGATACAAAAGCACCTGAGATTGACCGGATTATGACAGACGGTAATTGTGAAGTTACGGTAAAATTCAATGAAAAAGTATCTGGAAATCTCTTTGCAGTGGATGGTTCCGGAATTGCTTCAATTGAAAAGAGCGCGGACGACACAACATATCATATCACTTTGACAAAAGCGCCGGAAGACGGAAAGACAATCACGGTGACGCCAAAAGATATCAAGGATATGTCAGGAAATGCGACGACAGCATCTGCATCAGTTGTATATCACAAGGGCAATGTAGTTGTCGAGAATAAGGAAATTGCAGAAGCCGGAGAAATTGCAGCGGCAGATAAGTCATTGAATTCTAATAACGGATTTAGTGTGGCTGCATCTGTAAATACAACAGGCAAGGATCAGACACTTGTAAAACAAATGATCAGTATGAATTAAAAGTTACAGCAGACGGAAAAGCTTCCTTTACACTGAATGGTGCGACAGCAGTTTCCGGTAAAACGATCAACGATGGCAAACAACATGTAGTTGTCGGTGTGAAAGAAAATAACGGTATGCTGAAGCTTTATGTGGATGGCAGTCTGGAAGGTTCGGATTACAAGGAAGGCAACAGATACCATAAGGTAGAAAAAGCTGCAATTACAGTTGGAAATGATGTTTCAAAAGCCGGCGTATATGATACCGCATATGGCTATGATAAAGTAGATGAAATCTTCCAAGAAGGGTTCTCAAAATTAGAATTGACAAATGAGATGATCACAGTGTCAGGAACAGAAGAAGGCGATAAGAATACGGTGTTAGATAAGAATAATACAACGTTTTGGACAAGTCAAAAAGTTTCAGAGGGTACTGTGAACAATGAAAATGCTTGGCTGAAAGTGGATTTGGGTGCAACATACAAGTTGGATCAAGTTGACTATACACCACGTTTTGACAATGTGCAGAACAATTATTGGGAATGTACCGGTAATATCAAAAACCTGATTGTGGAGACAAGCGTGGATGGAGAGACATGGACAGCAGTAACAGAAGATGGTGGTCGTGATCTTTCGAAAAAAATAGTGAAAGAGAATAACAGCTCATTCTTCCCGGAAGAGATTACATTTGAAGCAAAAGAGGCAAGATATGTACGTATCAGCGGTACAAAATCACATCATTGGCAAACTCAGAATGTAGATAAGCAGATTACTGTTGCAGATCTTGCAATCTACGGAGAAAAGGCAGGAGTAGAAAACATTGCAACAGATAGCTCGGTGAAAGTAGAAGCTAAATGGACAAAAGATGACACAGATGCAGCCAAAGGCGGAGACAGACCGATGTCTATGGTTGTGGATGGCAACAAGGCAGATACTAACGGAAACTACGGTGAATTTGGTGCGGATGACAAAGCAGAATCTTCTTATATGCAGATTGATTTAGGAGAAGTGTGCGATGTAGATACATTGAATTTATATCGTTACTGGAATCAGAATCGTGTTTATGATCCATCTGTCATTTTAGTTGCAGAGAAAGAAGCTGATTTTAAAGACGGAACAGCGACAGTTGTATACAATGCAGATAAAGAGAAAATTCATGGATTGAATGACAAATATTATACAGAAGTTAAAGATGAAACATATGAAGAAACTGCACAAGGTAAGTCGTGGAACTTACCGGAAAACACAAAGGCAAGATTTGTGCGTGTGTATATGCATGGTGTGAAAAATGGCGGAGACACAAACCATATCGTAGAGATGGAAGTGATCGGAACAAGACCTGACAAAGAAGAAGTGCCAGCAGTTGATCTTACAAAATTGATTGAGAGATTAACTGTGTTAGCAGCAGTGGATACGTCAAATGCAACAACAGACAGTGCGGCGGCATTTAAAGCACTTGTAAAAGAAGGATATGATCTTGTTGCATCTGGAGCAAAGACACAGGGCGAAGTAGACGCTATGTTGAAGAAACTGGAAGGCGCAGAAAACAAACTGGTAGATACAAACGCGCTGAAAAAAGCAATTGCAGATGCAGAAAAGAAAGTGGCAGAAAGTACAAAGACAAGTGCAGCAGCGACATTAGCAAAAATCGAAGAGGCAAAAGCACTTTTGAAAAATGGTACAACAGAAACGATGAATCAGATGATCAAGGCTTTGGAAGATGCCATGAAGACACTTGTTGCAAGAGGTGATGTGAAAGAACTGAAAGCATTGATCGACACATATGAAAAAGAAGAATTGAAAGAGGCAGATTATACAACTTCTACATGGAGTGCTTATGAGACAGCCTTGAACACGGCAAATGCTATTGTTAAAGACAACAGTGACAGTGACCAGACACAGGTAGATGCAGCGAAGAAAGCGTTGGAGGATGCACATAAAGCATTGGAAAAACGCGGAGATACAGATGCATTGAAAGCGTTGGTTGAAAAGTACAAGGATTTAAAAGAAGCAGATTATACACATGACACATGGGTAGTATTTAAAGAAGCGTTTGATGCGGCAAAAGCAATTGTGGCAGACAACAGCGACAGCACCCAGGCGCAGGTGGATGCGGCAAAAGAGGCGTTGGAAAATGCTTATAATGCATTGAAGGAGGCTCCGGAGAATCCAAAGCTTGACACAAGCAGACTGGAAAAAGCAATTGCAGATGCAAAGGCGGTTGTCAAAGAGTCTTATACAACAGATTCTTACAATGCAATGAAAGCGGTTCTTGATGAGGCGGAAGACTTGTTGAAAGAAGAAGCTCAGGATCAGGATACAATTGATGCCAAGACAGAAGCGTTGAATGCGGCAATTGAAGCGTTGGTAAAACGAGGCGATGTAAAAGAACTTTCAGAATTGGTGAAAGCATACGAAGAAGAGAAACTGAATGAAGGAGTATATACAACTTCTACATGGAGTGTTTACCAGACAGCATTTGATGCAGCGAAAGCGATCATAAAAGATAACAGCAATAGCGACCAAGAAAAGGTAGATGCAGCAAAAACAGCTTTAGAAGTGGCAAAAGAAGCGTTGGAAGAACGAGGCAATACAGACAGCCTTAAAGAGCTTGTAACAGTATGTGAGGAACTGAAGGAAGAAGACTTTACAGCGGATACATGGAAAGTGTTTGAGAATGCGCTTGATGCAGCAAAAGCAATTGTTGCAGATAACAGTGACAGCAATCAGACACAAGTAGATGCAGCTAAAGAAGCGTTGCAGAAAGCAAAAGACGATCTGAAAGAAGCAGAAAAACCTGTTAACAGGAGCAAGTTGGAAGAAGCATATAACAAGTATAAAGATCTGAAAAATGATGGTTATACAGAAAACAGCTGGAAAACATTTAAGAATGCGCTTGATGCAGCGAAAGCAGTTTTAGAGTATGAAGATGCGACGGCAGAGCAGGTAGATGCAGCACTTGCACAATTAGAAAAAGCAGTCAGTGGATTGAAAAAAGCACCAATTGATGGAAGTGGAAACAATCAAGGTGCACAAAATAACAATCAGAAACCATCTACAGGTGGTTCAGGCTCAAACGGAAGTGTAAAAACAGGAGATTCTTCAGATGTAATGCTGTGGGGAATCTTTGCAGCAGCAGCTCTTATGGCTGGCGTAGTCGTAAAAAAAGAAAAAGCTTAGTAGTAAAATCAAAAAGAGCAGAGGCGGAAAACGCTTCTGCTCCTTTTCAATCATTTCGCATAAGATTAGCTTTTTAAATATTTAATTAAAGTATATATTATA